>Ga0325411_1000473_pt1 | contig 42201 bp, 24 predicted proteins | sample PopdelMetagenome_13_FD_206181 | JGI IMG/M metagenome (GOLD analysis project Ga0325411, IMG submission 206181) | Populus deltoides microbial communities from Bellville, Georgia, United States - Xylem-PdIQD-R4 | ecosystem: Host-associated > Plants > Phyllosphere > Stem > Wood/Secondary xylem...
ATAGATAGATAGATAGATAGATAGATAGATGAGTTATATTAATATATTTTAGAATTAATTGATATTGTACTATTGAATTTTTATTTATTTATTTTGCATGTATATGTTTTTGTTTTTTGCATTCCTGTGGCTACTTGTGATTTAAAATGTGAGAATTTGTTGAGTTTAGTTAGAATTTGTTTATTAAGGTTATTGTAATTTTTTGCAGGTTTTTTTAAGTGGAAAATATTTTGGATATAGTTTCTATATAAAAGAAACTCTGTCCAAAATTTGTTAAAATTATTAATTTTCTAACTCTCTAAAATCATAAAGTAAATTAAGTTTTAGATTAACAAAAAAACTATGATTTTATAAGCTTTTACAGGCTCAAAACACAAAAATCTTTCAAATTGGATAGTAGCCAAAATAGTTCAACCGTTTCTCAAAATGGTTAGATCGTTTTGGCTATTGTCTGACCATTTTATGAATTGTCTAGTTGTTTTTCTAAACGGTATACTAATATATATCGTGGCTGAACCATGACATTTGATTCGATATTGCACTTTTGAATCATAAAAAAATTATAATTAATGTCATGGTTCACAATTGCAACATTAGTCAAATGTCGCGGTTCTGAAATGCAACATCCTCAAATTGTGCTATTTCACCAAAACTTTTTCATCATGTGTTAATTTGCCATTTATTTTTATTTTGTGTGCTAATTGCTCAATTTCTCCCTTTTCCTATGGTAAATTGTAATCTCAAATGAGTATTAAAGAAGTGTTTATTTTGTGATTTAAGTTGCTTTTCAAAGTGATAAAATTGGTTGATTATGATCAAATTCTATCTCATAGGAAATGTAAATACACATTTTGATACATACAGTTCATCAAAATACATGAAAAAAAAATAATCAATGTCCCATTTGACAAATAACAAAAGGTTTTTCCTTCATTTTTCAAGAAATGTTTTTGATCTACATATTGATTTTTTTTATTTATGATTTTTAATCAACCATATGCATCTAAAAATGCATGTACAGTTTCTAAAGGATAGAATTTGATCCTAATCAATCAACTTTATTGAGAAATATTACTTTTTTTAGGTAAAAATATTACTAGTGAGATCTTGAATCAACATCTTTAATGCGAACACCTCCCAAGATATGCTAAAATCAAATTCAAATGGTTTGCGACCCAACAAAAACTTACCTTAGAGAATCAAAGTTGTACGCAATGATCACCCCACATTATGCATATAAAGAGACGCGAACAAGTAGTATAAAATTACAACGAAGTTGTTCAATCCTTTAAAGAGTTTGCAAGCTCAATCAAGAACTTGATATGAAAATCACTCAACAACATAAAAGTTAGCAAGAATGTCGAGTTTTTTTTATATTAAAAATAGTCTAATTTCAAAAGTCTCTACAAATATATTTATAATAAAAAGAATCATAAGTCTACTAGGCTATCTTTAATGGATATGGATAAACTTAAATAAAATAATAATAATAATAATAATAATAATAATCAAATGAACTCAAATTTTAATAAAAGCTCTAATAATAACTAAAAGATAAATAAAACAATAGTCCAACTAATTTAAATAAGACTAAATTGTTTTTGTAATTTGTTGACATAACCGAAGCTCAAATTCAAATGCATGGTTTTCTCTTGTCTTAATGAATTAGAAGGCATGTCGTATATCACTTGAAAGATATGAATATCTACTTTCCGATGCAACTACAAGCCCTTTTTGAACATGAATTAAATTAATTGAGGTTTGTTCTTCATTATTTAATAACTTTTTGGAGTCTACCTCGACATATGTTTCTTGAAGAAATCCATTGAAAACCTCTTTGAACATTTTAGCCCTAAGTTTTGTCACTAAATCAACTAGAATCTCTAACGAATCTCTTGGTATTGATTGGATCACATTAAGCTTTCCTCGAAAAAACTACACAGTAAGGAATGAAAATCCACTAAGAGTATCCTTGTCAAGGAAAAGGTTCACTACTAGTTGAAAGAAAGGTTGATGAAAGAATAAATAAAAAAAGAAGAGGTTTTTTTAAATGGAAGGAATTGAAAAAAGAAAATGATGTTTTTTATTTCTTTTTCCTCAAATTTCTTTTGCTCACTTCTATCCCTTTCCAATGAATACTTTTTTTATATTGTCCTGATTAATTTGTTCATTCAATTCCAATCTTAGAAGTCATAATCTAAAGAAAAAAAATATTTGTTTACCAAAATATTTATTTAAAAAAATATATTGAACAAGTTTCTATTTTGTGATTCTTACTGCTTTTCCAAATATTTTTAATTTTCTTTACTTGAAAAACATCACATTATTGTTTTTTAAGTGTTTTTCAATTATTTTAATATACTGATGTCAAAAAACTAAAAAATATATATTATTTTTAATTATAAAAATACTTTTGCAAAACTATTGAATAGCACAATCTAACAAGCTAACATATTTAATGAATGTTACTGTTGACACCATACGGACGCAACTGTCTTAAACACACTTATCAATAAGGTGTTTGTTGTGCTCTTCATATCCTGGGTAGTGTTTGTCATTATTGTAACGATTGTTTTTAAAAATGTTTTTTATTTGCAAATGCAACAAAAAAATATTTTTATGTAATTTTTTAAAATTTATTTTTGACATCAACGTATCAAAACAATTCAAAAACACAAAAAAATCATTTGAAGCAAAAATAATATTTAAATATATTTTTTAAAAAAAGCTTAGCCACATCGCAATACCAAACAGGACCCTAATGGGTCTAAGAAAAAGCCAAAGCTGGTCACAATCCATATAGATTTGGTTGTCTTAAACACTTTTTAATTATCATATATTTTTTTAAAAAAATTATTACAACTAGTTTGGTTGATAAACTGACATGGATGCCAACCAAACAAAATATAGATTTAGTTGTCTCCAAAAGGAGATACTATTACCCTAAAAAGTCAAAATTTGAGATTTAATACATTAAAAAAAACAAAATATAGTGTATAAGCCGCGACTCGAATCTCGGATCCATAATCGGCAACGCAAGAGTGATGCCAAAAAGGACACTCACCTATGTTTAGCCTCAGAATATACATATCATAAATCAAATTGTACGAAATACACAATATTTCATAAAATTTCAAATGTTCTTCAAAATAAAACAAAAACAAATAATAATCCATAATACTTATTACAATATCAAAATCTAATATTTAACTAAAATAGTGTAATAGTGGTGCACTCTAAGACATCGAATAAGAAACTAAAAAGAAAGCTTCGCGAAAGCAAGCAAGGCATACCAACCAAAAAGATGATGAAGAAGCAGAAACTCTCAACAAAGTTAACCTGGTAGTAAAAATTAAAAACCTGAAAATAATATTAAAAATGAGGGGTGAATTCAACCAACCCAATGAAATTATAACATTTAATATACATTATAGATATTTATAAGTTATAGACCATAAATTGTGATACAATAAAAGTATAAGAATTAAAATAAACCAACACACACACACACACACACACACACAAAGCATAATAGCATATTATAGTGGAATATAGGTCAGATAAATGTGAGAGGATCAATCATCACAAGTTGCTGTCTTTCTCACCAACTAGGTATACATACTGTTATGTGCATATAGATTAACTACTTTCTGTTAGTATGAAGTTTCTGACAAGTACACTGATATTAAGACATAATAGATACTTGTATAGTTATTAAAGCAATGAATATCATATTGAATAAAATTTAATTCAACAGAATGCGAGTGCAAATTAAAGAATGGATGAGTATTTAGAAAATAAAGGAACATATACAAATATTCAAGAATTAACAAATTATACTCATCATATAATCAACATACATATATTATTTATATTACATGCATATTAAATATTATCGCACTCACTCGAAAAACGAAGCAAAAAAACAAACAAATGCAGAATTGAAGACTACTTAAGATTGCTAGTAAAAACGTCAGCAGAACCTATAACGAATACAAAAACACTAAAAAACAACTTGAAGTGGATAACATAAAATATTACAACTCTAAGTTTAGAAACCAAATCATAATTATAAAATCATACTAATTCGCCTTATCGATCTTGAACATGTCCCAAGTTAATTGAACTTAAAAGAACCGATCGAATCCCACTACTCGGTCAACCGGCAGATGAAAATAACCAACCGATCAACGCCACTACAAGCCAACCGGCTAAGACCAACATGTAGACCAGTTGATCAGGATTTTATAGTCCTTATCTGCCGGTCCTCCAAACTGCAGATCCAAAAATAATCAACAAGTTCCTCGAAAGCTCATAATTCTACTCTTCAAATTAATTCGTTTTAAACCAAACTAACACCCTAAACATTTATTAAACCTCTTAAATCATTCAAACCCTAAAATCAAACCAATAAATTTAAGATAAAACATCAAGATCTTACCTTAGAACCCTTATTTCCAATTTTCACTTCTTCCCTTTCTACCTCCTTTCTCCTTTCTTCTATCTCCTTCTTCCCCTCTTCATATTTCGGCTCTCTGCAAATCTAATCTTCTTCTTTTTTTTTTTTTTTTGCATATATCAAATCAAATCACATGAATGGTCTAAGTGTGCATGAACCATTAATACCATAATAATGCACACAAGGGCATCGTTGACTTTTCAAATCTATTTTGTTTTGTTTATATTTTGGACATTACAGCAGCATATGATAATAAAATGTATCTTAATAAAAATCTCAGGCTATAAGCTGTAAAAATAATCGAGAGCTGCAGCAAACATATAAAACAAGAAAAGGAAGTCTACTTTTCTCAAACCTTTAACTGCATCCTCCAGTCTCTCGGCCATTTGCTGCAGTCCAACTTTATACTTTCTCACCAGCTCATCCAATACCAACCCTGCCACTGGATCAACATTGAATGACCATTCGATCACACACCCATCTTGACCATCATCACCTTGTGGGACAACCTTGACCGTTGAAACATATGACTTGAACCCAATATTGCTGTCAACTATCTCATAGCTCAAGCTACGTTCAACATGATCAACAACTGTTAATCTCTCAGAGGACCAGCTAACAGGCTGACTGTGGCCATCTGTATTGGTGTCAGTGGACGGAATCGAGGAGCCCTCACAGTGTCTTATGCAACCTGGCTCACCATTAGTCCCATGGATGCCATAGCAGGTGGCAAGGCTAGGAAACCATTTGTGGAGGTTAAAGAAGTCATTGAGGAGAGGCCATATTTGATCTGCTGTGGCTTTTGGTAGCCTTTCTGAGACCTTGCCTTCCCATTTTGGCTTTGGATCTTGCTCCATTAGAGTGATAATTAGAGACCAGCCCTAAATTTTACTTTAGCGATGATTATATCGACACTGGACAGCTGGGTTATCACTTACCAGTGTTTCTGACGGGCGCCCACACACATCAATGCGTTCCAAATTCTAAATGTTTTAAACTCAGTCCGGTTGTCGATTGATTCAAGGCTTGATCATAGGTTTTGATTGAATTGTTCCTATCAATCTCATTTTTTTTAATAAATTAAAATGATATTATTTTGATAAACAAAAATTATCAACAAGTTGCAACAGAATTTTTGACTAGGTAAACCTGTCAGGTCAGCTGAGTTTTTAACTACCTCTATTTTTTATAAATTCGGTCTAGTTTCAGCCTCGAGTTAGCCATGTTCCAGGTCAACCCACTAAGCCGAGTTTTAAATCTATGATTTATCATGAGAAAAAATATTCAAGTCGTTACAAAATAAGCTTAGTTTCTATAATAGTGTGTATACCAGCATTACTATTCCAGAAAAAAAAAGAACTAAATATAAAAATATATTAAATGAACAACACATCCTTTGCTTAATATAAAAAAAAAATTGTAGCAGGCGATGTGTTATCCGTTGTAATAATGTTTTGGTGGCTGAAAAATCAAGATTGAGTTTTTTACTTCTAAAGCTTAATTTTTGGCTTATTTTAACTAGAAAACACTTGTAGAACATCTTAAAAACCTAAATTACCTCATTTCTAACTCTTGAACACCTTAAAATCACTACTAAAAAAAAATTCAAACTAAATCTAAAACTTATTTCCAAGTTTTATGCTTTTTCAAGCATGGTTAATGAGTTAAACCATCACCATTGAACTCCACTTTCCAAGCTAACCTATTGATACCAAGATTGGTCATTTTCATAGCTAAATATGGTCGGTCAAATTCTTTCACTTTTATCTTTGTTTTTTTGGTGATTCTCTATCATCTTTCAGAAGTTGGGAACTAAAAAATAATGAAAATAAAGTTTGAAGACTAAAATATAAAAGCATAAAATTATAGGGACTAAATTGACAAAAATACAGCTATTTGTGATGCATGAATTAATTTTCTTTATGGTGGTTTTGTTTTTTCTATTTAGTTCTGAAAAATATTTTTACTTTATGGTGTTTTATTGTTTTTTATATTTAGTTTAGGAAATCAAATATTGTGCTTAGTAATTATATTTTTTCTATTTAGTTTAGAAATACCTATAATAACTCTATAATTATTTATTAGGAATTTTATCCTCTTCAAAATAGACCTGGGACTAGTATAAATAGTGTTGTTTATCTTGTATTTCAGTAGACTAATATTTAGTAAAACAAATCTTGAATTAGAGTTTTTATGTGGTAACCTTATTCAATTGAATTGTGTATTGTTTATGTTTACTATCTTTCTTGTGTTATTTTCTTCAATATAAACTGGAATCAATAACCAACAATTCCCCGTGGTTAATGCTTTGTGCTAGAATAATCATGGCTTATAGAAGATGCAAAGCATGACGTGCTTGTATGGTAGGGAATGAGGAGGTTCTTCCTTAAAAAAGAGATGTTAAGAAACTGGTAATAGAATACAAAATTGATCCGTTAGTTGGTGAAAATGAGAAACTTGAAAGATTATAAGAAGAGTGATAACGGATCTATAATCAATTTTGAAAACCTAACTATGATATTAAAACTAAAATTTTTTATGCTTATAATTCTTTTATAGATTGAAATCAACCACCAATTCATGATGTTTATTTTTGATAATAATAACATAAACAATGATTGGAGTGAGAGTGATAATATCATTCATGGTGTCATCGTTAAAGAGTTAGAGGTTAAGTGTAAAGAAGACATGAAATATGCTCAACAAAAAGAAACCATTAATTTAGGCTATGTTGATTATTTTAATTACAAATTTATTAATATCAAAAATGTAAATTTATTCAAGTGTTATATGGATATAACATATGTTGATAGAAAAGTATAAAGTTGTTATTTAGAATTGTTATACACCTTAAACGAAGAGAGAAAATATTTTCTTTTAAAAATGAAGAGTTTTAATTAGATATCCACGAGATCAAGATAATAATTTGAACTCGAGGATGAATTCTTTTTAATCTAAGAAAAATGGTGCAAGAAATATTTTCCTATATGATGTTTTCTTTTTTTTCTATTTAGTTTAGGAAATCAAATATTGTACTTGGTGACTTTATTTTTTATATTTAGTTTAGGAATCACTATAATAACTATTATTATTTATAAGGATTTTTTTGCTCTTCAAGATAGACCTTTGACAATTATAAGTAGTATTTTTAAGCTGCAGAATACTTGAAGAGAAAATATTCACTAGTAAAATTTTGAATTAGAATTTTTATATGATAACCTATTTGACAAATTCTGTGTTGTTTGTATTTTTTTTTTTTTTTTGTCATTTCTATTTGCATCACTTTGTCTGGTCATTATACCTAAAATGACTTTCATAATGGAGGTATTAAGTGAAAAGTTGTTCTGAAATTAGTAAGTTTTTATTTATAAATCACAAAAAAACAAAAAAAAAAGAGCAAAAGTCTTTCTTAGATTAGAATTACAAAATCAACCATATACAAACATGTAGAAATCATCTATATACATGAATGAAGCCACATGTAAAACAAATATATATGCCAAGTGTATAGAAAAAGAATTTGCAAGATAAGAAGAAGAAGAAGAAGAAGAAGAAGAAGAAGAAGAAGATAGGTGATAAATAATACAAGTGTAAAGTGATAAGTAAGTTAAGTGCAAAGATTAAAAAAAAAATGATAAGAAGTGCAAAAAAAAAAAAGAATTTAAAAAAAATGCAAAAATAAAATGCATAAACATGAAAAAAATGAAAAAAAATTACAAAATCACTTGCTAAAATAAAACATTGTTTTTTTTAATAATAATAATAATATAGCTAGTTACTATGCAGTGTCTTGTAATTAAATGTTGTTAATGTTCTTTAACTTAATTTTATTTTGAAATTATTTAAAACGGTTTAAACTGATAAAATATAAGAAGTGACCTAATCATTTCCAATCAGCTGGGCAATTTAATCACTTGGTAACTGCAATTCCAATTAAAAAGGATAATGGTGTTTCTCTTTACTTCAAAACTCGTGGTAATTATAATTAGGGGTGATTATTTTTGGTTCGGTTTGGTTTTTATTAAAAAAAATAACCAAATCGAATTTATTTATAAAAAACAGAAACCGGTTCAAACCGACCTGTTTAAGTTCGGTTTGTTTTTTTGACAGAAACCGGTTCAAACCGACCTGTTTAAGTTTGGTTTGTTTTTTTGACAAAAACCGGTTCAAACCGGTTTGTCTCGGTTTTTTCCAGCTTGGCTCGGTTTTTTTGTTTCGGTTTGGTTTTTATTAAAAAAAGTAACCAAACCAAAATTATTTTTAAACAAAAAAACCGAAACCGGTTCAAACCAACCGGTTTCGGTTCGGTGTGGTTTTTTGAAAAAAACCGGTTCAAACCGGTTTGGCTCGGTTTTTTCCAGTTTGGCTCTGTTTTTTTCAGTTTGGGTTCGGTTCGGTTTTTTCAGTTTCAGGTTTATAAAACCAAAACTGAACAAAATTTATATGATAAGTTAAAATTTATTAAAATTTAAATTTAAATAATTTATCAAAATTTAAAGTTTGGGCATCTATTAATATTTAAGATGGTAATCTAAAAAACAAAAACAAGAATCAAAGAAAACATTGCAAAAACTAAGAATTCTTTTTTAAAAAGCTTCAACAAATTAGCCTATTCATAGATTGAAAGGTTAAATGCTAGTGACAAGAAAGAGGAAATATTTTAAATTGGTGTGTACTTCGAGAGAGAGAGAGAGCGAGAGAGAGATTGCTCGCAGGATAAATTCCAAACGTAAGTTTATTGCAAAATCTGAAAATAATGGAAAACTATTAAAAAATAAAAGAACTTTGGTCAGAAGAGTTTTTAATTCAAACCTCGTGAGGTGTTTTGTACCTAACCAACCCATCAGGCGGTCGAGCTCGAAATTCAAAATGAAATTTCTGAAGGGCTAGCCAACAGGCCATACATATTGGTTGGCTGTTGCTGCTATCTTGACTGACCTTTTTCAACGGATCTGCCATTAGGCAAATACCATGCCATGCCAACATCCCAACTTGAATTCTCACTCGCGGGCTGCATCAGTCAATCTTAATATTAGAGGTGATTAAAAAAATAAAAAAAACTAATTAAATAAAGAAAATTTAAAAATAAATAAATAAAAATTAAACCATGAAAAAAAACTAATTAAACGGATTAGAATTTTAAAAAAATCAACTTGTTCAGTTTCGGTTTTGTAAGCCTGGAACTGAAAAAATCAAACCGAACCGAACTCAAACCGGAAAAAAAAACCAAGCCAAACTCGAAAAAACCGAGTCAAAACCAGAAAAAACCAAGTCAAACAGGAAAAACCGAAATAAACTGATTTGAACCGGGTTTTTTTCAAAATAACCAAACCAAAACAGATTCATTTAAACCGATTTGAGTTTTTTTAAAAAACAAACTATTTTAATTATTTTTTTATATAAACCAAACTAAACAAAAAAATAATAACCTTTGTCCCTAGTAAATCTTCTAAAAAAAAAAAAACATTTTAGCTTTGTCCACCTTACGTAATACCGTTGATGTTGCTGAAACAATTTTTTGCAGCTTGTCATTGGTAAAATCACTAAAAGACGGGGGTTGATGATTGTATATATTTGCACTGTTAGCTGCTGCTTCCTCTTCTTCTTCTTGTTTTTTTTTTTTTTTTTTGTGTCGTGTCCAACTAAATTAAAAAATAATTGAATCAAAGTTTAAATGGCATCATAAATAGGTACTTTTAAAATTATTATAAAAATTACTTTAGCCCTTAAACTTTATAAATTATACTTATTCAGTTCTTAATAATTTTACAATTCAATTTTGGTATAAAAAATTGTTTTTTTTTATTTTATAATTCCTTGTTAATGAGAGAGGGAGAGAACATTAAATTCTGAAAGTAAAAAAAGAAAATCAATATTAACACTGATGTCGGTCACCATAATAGTAGATTTTGATGTCAAAAGACTTCATTTGATAAATGAAGTTCCATTTAAGTGTTTTTTAACATTGAAACAGCTTAAAAAAAACCATATCTAAGCCCAAAAAGATTTTTGGTTTCGGGGTTTTTGTGTGCAATTTTTTAAGATCATTTATGAGTTTATCAAGGTGTTTAAACTCTTTTTTTTAAATTTTGAGGAAAAAAATAGATTGAAAATGATTTTAGATTTTATATATATATATATATATATATATATATATATATATATATATATATATATATATATATATATAGACCTTGATTTTCCACCCACCACAATGACCAGAATCTAAGGAAAAAAAGTTATAAAAAAATTATAAAAAAAGCAAAAAAATAAAATGAGTAGGGAAAAAAAAAGCTTAGCCTTCGCTTAAAGAGCTAGACGTGTGGGCTTGAGGGAGGCCTGCGTGCCTGGCTATTTTTTTTACTTGGTATAAGGGGTGAACGACGTGTCTTCTATCCCTTAAAAAAAATACAAACACGGATGAAAAGTCATCTATATTTATTTTAAGAAAAATGTGTGCCTAGAAAGACTCGAACCTACGACCTTAGAGTTGCCCCTTGTGTGCCTTAACTGGTACAGCCACCACAAGCATTTGATATAAAAATACCCAAAATAATATATTAATCTGCTTCATTATTCATATAAATAATAAAACCAACTCTTAGTGTTTTAGTTGTTTAGATAACTAGTTATAATATGCAGTAGGAAATTTTTGGATAATATTAAGTAACTTGGTCAAACCTGTCGGGTTAACATTATAACCCATTATTGCCTCTGGAGTTTAAAAACAAATTGAATAATAATATTTTGAATTGACTTGATTCAACCTGCACAACTTGTGATCTAGATAATAACTCTAATTAGGTTTTATAACATTATTTTTAAAATCTATTTTTTATTTAATTAAACGATTATGAAAATAAACATATGCAAAAAAGACAATGAATATAACTATCAAGTAAAAATGCACTTCAATGTAAATTTCATTTTCTTATGATCTCTTATTTATTTGAGTGAAATCATTTTTTTTTATTGTAAGCATTGATTTTTTTTTAATCAATCATAATTTTAAAAGCAAGTTTTTTTCTTAAAAAAAATACTAAGACATTGTCACCAATTAATAAATGTGATAAAATAATATAAAAATCCATTAAAAATAAATAAATAAATAAATATACATGAGAAATATTTCATTTCTTATTTTTGCTTATTAGGTACATAATAATCAGAAAAAATTTATTAACACTCTCATGAAAACTTATAATACTATTTAAGAACCATGAAATAATTAAACAATAATTTAAATATTATGCTAAGCCTTTTTCCTATGGTGCATTTTCTTGAAAAGTAAAAAAAAACAATTATGACATAAAAAAATAGAAAGGGCTAGTCACCAATGCCAAAGAGATGGGCCTTGCTTCCCAAGCACAACAGAAAGAAGGGTTGGTGTGTATAGGCTTATAAGGCTAAACTAGTTTACCTACCTTTAATTTTTTTTAAGGTCGACACACCTTTTATTTTATTTTTTTAAAATAAAGTTGATGATGTGTCGTTTTCTTTTGTATATTCAAGCCATTGAATAGCTGGCTAGAAAATCGAGCTAAGGTTTTATTGGATCCAAAATCTATTTTTCAATTTATTTACACCTAAAAATCCTAATAAAACTCTTATAACCTCAATAAACTAATTTATCAACTCAAAATACCTTTAAATCCATTAAAAAACACTAAATTAAATTGAAAAGAATGGCAATCTCTAAATCTTGATTTACTTTTTTTTTCCAGCAAAATAGAATTCTAGAACACACCTCAATGTCACTCCTTTATTCAATAGAAATACATTGATATTAAATTTAACTTTTTATTAATGAATCTCGTTAATCAATTGTTTTCTCTCTCCTTCTCTCTTTTTCAATGTAAAAGTTGGAAAAACCATGTGCAATGATTATAGTTCAACCATGAAAGAAGAATAAGAGTTTTAGGGTATATATATACTAAAAGAGTTACATGTGTTACCATAATTTTTTATTGGGGTTCCTTCTAGATAAGTCATCTGATCCACATTCAGCCTCTATACTGGTATTGGTCGCCTTTCTTGCATCCCTCTAGATTTCAAGAGCCCACTAAAGTCTATCAACTTTAGAATTTGCATTTGTTCCTTATTAAGGTTCATCACTCCTTTCATTACTCTTCCTCTAACTAATATCCTAAAGTTTGTATATTTGTCAGTAGTACGGTTTGTAGTCATATGCTATCTACACAATCCTTTAGTGTCTTGTGATTTGTCTGCTGCTGTAAATCTAAGTATTTAATTTGCTTCTAAAGCATCAAACAACTCATTTGCTACAACAACCACAAAGGTAACACCCTATGATAATAAAATATCATTAGCAATGGTTGTCATATTAACTAACAGTGTATTGACTATAGGAAGATGATTTTTATCAATTCTCATTGTTTCATTTTTGTTAGGAAACTTAACATGCTTTGATTCTGTCAAATTTTGGATTGCATTTCTAAATATTACACAATTCTTTATAGAATGGTCAATCACCCCATGTCATTTACAATAATTCTTCCTTTTCAATTCTTCATCAGTCACTTGTTTATGTTTCCCTTTAATTTTAATCATTTTATTTGCTAACAACCAATCAAAAATAGCATCAACTTGATTTATGTCAAATGAATAATGACTTCTTCATTTGACCTCAAAGATATTAAAGAACCATTCTTTTTTGTTTATGCATCGCAAACTATAACTCATCTTTTATGAACTCTACAACATCCATATCTATTGTTTCTTGATAATAAGTTCTGTAAATTGGGATTTTTTTTATCTACTTCTTCTCTCAATAAACTCTCATACCTAGAAGCTCTTACCCCTAACTCATACATATCCTTAAACTTCATCCCTTTGAATTTATTTCTCAATTCTCATTCCAGACCTTGTTGTGCAATTGTTACAAATTCCTTTTAAGGAATCCTAGACCAACACTTTCCTCTAGCCTTCATAAATCTATCTAAATACTACTTCACAGTCACTCCAGGGTATTGTTTTAATTTTACTAAGTCTGTCAACACAAACTCTGGTTCTGTCCTAGAAAAAATATATTTGGAATATAGTTTGCATGTCATTCCAATTCTAAACAAAGTGTAGTGGTAAAATTATATACCAAGTGAGTACACTTCCTATAAATAAATTTGGAAACAATCTTAACTTTAAAAATTCAGAATTAGTAGCTTCTCCATATTGGAAGATGAATCTAGCTATGTGTTCCATAACATATATTGACTCTTGACCATTGAATAATGTAAAGTCTAGGAATCTAAAATTGGTGGGGTGGGATAGAGGTACATTCTATCTATGTATTCTGGATAAGGTCTCATATAGGTTGATTTATAGATTTGTTGAACCCTTGGACCATAAGCTTGTTCAACTACCTCTAAAATATATTCTGGATTAATCATATCTAGTGGGGTATTAAACTTTGGATCACTTGGTATCATTTTTACGCCCATAATCCTTGCTTTTGAATTACTTCTAGCTTCTTCCACGACTACAAGTTTTTCTAAATTTATTCTAGGTTTTGATGAGAAACTACTTTTTAAGTTGAACTACTTTGGCCAAATTAGTTTCTTTACCAACTAACTTAGGATCTGTTTTCTTAAAGTTTGATTCTTTAACCTCTTTCTTATCAATGTGATTTTTTGCTTCAATTTATCACCTATTTAGATATTTTATTAATTGTTTCCATCATCACATGGTTAAAGTCAAATATTATTTCATCATTTACACTTCTTATTTTGGCGTCTAACTTAATATTAACATCTTCGAGTGTTTTAATAACTTCTTGACAAAAAACTTTATTGAATTATAAAGTTTTTCAAAACTTCCTTCTAAATTCCTTTCAAAACTTTCAAAGCTTCTTGCTAAATTCCTTTCACAAGCCTGCCTTTCTCTAACATTGGACTCTAATACAATATAAATTGATTTAACATTTACCATTGTAACAGTCATCACAAATTTATCACCACAATACCGTTGTAACAGTCATCACAAATTTTTATTCTCGTCTTATGTCTTTCCTCCATTTCTTCAACAAGACACCAATATTTCTCATCAATGATTTTATTAGTTTCATCTAATCTTCGATCAAGACATGCATCTCTTCTGATGCATCTCTTCTATGTCTCTCTTATCTTTTTTTTTCTGACTTTATTTCTTGAAAAGTTAGCATTTCATGTTATGTTCCAACATGAACATTAATTAACTCGTCTTTTTTTTCTAAACTTCTTAGTGATTTTAATTTCTTTGGTGTCATAATTCTAAAGAATTAACTTGACACTTTCATTGTTGTCGCCAATTGTTTAATGTAGGTTCTTTTGTGTTTGTTTCAATTAAGAGAACTTTGAATACTTAAGATTAGAGTTTTAAGTTAACTGGTGTGAAATCTTGAGTTCTCAATTAACTGGTTCTAATTCTTGATTTAGTTCTAGATAAATCATAAGTATCAATTTGATTAAATTCACTTCATACAAACAGTAGTTCAAATGAAGAACGAATCAAACAATTAAAATAACTTAGATGTAAAGTAAAACATCTTTTTTGTATTTTTAGTTTATAGAATTAAAATTACAAACCTATTGATTATAAAAAAAAGAAAAATGCAAGCCTACTTGGGATCAACAATATTAAAAAAATATTTCTCATAAAAAAATATTTTTAAATTAAAGTAATTAATTCATGTTAAATAGGTAATTAACGAGTTGATTCGATAATTTAATATTCTAGGCAGGCACTTTTCCGAATCATCTCCAGGACAGATACGACAACTAAGAACAAAAGGAGACCAAACACTAAAAAGGCGCTTAAACAGTTTCCTTTAAAGCTGGAAAGCACAGTACAAACCTCTGCTTTCTCTGAAACTAAACCGAACAAGCACCAAAAAAACCCTTCTTTTCCCTGTTTAGCTATCGACACAGGTCTCCAAATTCCACGCAATTTTAGAGGAAAGGGAAAGCAAAACAACTTTCTTAATTGTCAAAAAGCTAGGGTTTAAGTTTTTTTTTTACGTGTGGATAGAATTATGGATCGTCTCCGCCGAAGACAGAGACCGGTGTTCTCTGGGTTCACAACGGCTGAGGTATGATTTGCTTTCTTGTTCTTTATTAATGTTTATTTTATATGGTGCTTTCTTATTTTTTCCAGTTATATACATTTTATGTTGATTGTGGCTTATTTCTTGTTAGTTTCTTAAAAACATTATTGGGATGTTTTTTATTTTAGTATCTTATCCAGAAATGGTGTCTTTTAGGATTAATGTGGTTAACTATATTGATTTATGTTTAAAATACAATAACTTTCCTCTCATCTAGGTGCTTAGAGAATTTGAAAGTTTAGCCATGGAGTTAAGTTGATTTGGGGCAATTGCTTATGATGGGGTGGGGTAGATTTCTGGTTATTCTTATGTGAAAAGGGTCTTGGTTGACAGCAAACTCAGGGTTGTTATTTGCTAAATGTTAATGGTTAATGAATACGAATTATTTACTCATAATCTCAGTTAAATTCTTTGAGATCTTGTTTTTTGTAAATGGCGAATCTAGATTGATGTGATGTCTATGTAATTGTGTATCCAAGTCTATGCTTGGCTTTGTAACATTTTAGATGTTGTTGGGTAAAGAATAATGCACATATGTATTGTTTTGGCTACAACAAAATTGTATACTTGTGCCTGTGGGGTGCTGTGACTGATGATCCAATATGGCGATGCTTTACTGTCTCCTTTGTTTTTTCTACTGTGCTGTGCAAATGGCATGATAAAGTTTTTATTTTTATCCTCATCCAAAACAGATAGAGAAGATGGAGAGATTGCTAAAGGAATCAGACCAACAACTGGACAAGGAGTTCTTTCAGAAAGTTGCCAGGAGATTTAGGCAAGTCTTGTCCCATGCATATCTTCTAGTTATAGATTTTGACACATGATGTTGTTTCATGTAAAATATCTACATTAGGTGCTAACTCCTCTTGGTTTTGTTTTGGTATGTCCTTGCAGCTCCTCTGCTGCCCGGGCTGGGAAACCTGTTGTTAAATGGACTGAGGTTTTACTTTCTTGATTACTCTTTTTTTTTTCTTCTGTATACCATTTCCATTGTTGTTATAACCCTTTTATTCTGCAATGAAAGCTCTAGCATTATGTTTGTGCTTATCTCGAAGCTTCCCTTATGTTACAATTGTGTCTTAGGTACAAAGCTGGTTCAGAACTAGGCAGCAGGATTGCCTGTCCAAAGTTGCATCTTCAACTGATGCTTCAAATCATGATTCTCCACTCCCAAAGTCTAATTCTTTTAATAAGACAAAAGAAAGTTCTCGAATTCCTGAAGGTGCTTTTCTTTCTTGATATTTTTCTATGACATTTACTACTGCTTGAAATCAGATATTTGTACAAGAATATGTAGGGCGGGGGGTTTGGTACAAGAATATGTAGAGCTTAGTGGCATTTCAGGTTTAATCATGCTTTGTGTCATTTTCAAAGTTAAATAGACTGCATTTGTAGTTTTAGATATTATTCCTCAGGTAGATGCTCAGCATCATTCAGCATCATTAGTAGTGAATTATTGTTCGATATATTAACCTCCAAGGCCACAGTCTCGGTAGGTTCTAATAACAGTTGGTAGGGTACTTGGATGTTATTTTGGGAATTGGTATGCCCAACATTGATGTTGAAGAATCTTGTTTACAGATGAAGCTTTTTTTGTTTCAACAACCATTCTGGCTTTCTTTTCCCTTTTGCTTTTTAACCTAAAAAATTAGGTTATATTATGAGAGTGCTTTTGTCTACCCTTTATCTCTTTGCAGCCAACTTTTCCCCACGTTTCTTAATAATTTTTTTTTTCTTCTAAAAACAGGAGAAACAATCCCAGATTTGTCAGAGTTGAAATTTGAGGCAAGGTCATCAAAAGATGGGGCGTGGTAAGGAAATAAACATGTAGCAAGCAAAAATTGTGAACCTTGCTTTTAAATGTTTTGGTTTTACCTTGTTGGACATTTCTCCATTTTGTGGATAAAAAACGTGATCACAGTCAACATTGTTTGATATTAGGGCCATTGATAAAATGTGAGCTGCCCCAGAATTATCGAAATTCTCATTACCTAGGGCTAGAATGGAGATGGTTTAGTGGAAAAGGCCCCCTAAAGAATAGATCCATACTGAGATAAACCTTCACAGCATTTGCTTAGGATACTCCCTTCGTTTGATTGATGACTGCCTGGGCTTACTTAGCCTCCCCTAGTCACTAGTGGACAGAGCCTGTTGTTAATGTTTCTCTCTGAACCATCACGCTTAGAGGTAACAGTGAGGCAAGCAAACTTAGCCTGATCCATGTAGCTTCACTTCCTGTTTGAACTATTAGTTTTCTTATGAATATAAACTTAAGGATAATGCTGCTTTCTCCTAATAAATTTTCCTAGAAAAAATGAGAAGTAAATAAAAAATCACAGGCTGTTTATGTGTCTGTATGAGAATATTCTTGATAGGCATGCCAGTTTGAGTAAGAAGTGCATGGTCGCCTTGATACTTATTTCAGAATGGTAGCTGCATACTTTGTCACCTGACGGGATGTCCAAGGTTAATGTCTAACGATCTTTTCTTCTTTTAGGTATGATGTTGACATGTTCCTCTCTCATAGAATTCTTGCATCTGGGGATGCTGTAAGTTTCTATTTCATAATCTATTACTTCAAGCATTTTAGTTGTGGCTGGTTTGTCCTGACTAATGTTAGCTAGTATACACATGTCCAAAGTTGCAGAACCTCAGTGCAGGGCATGATATTGAAAACAAAAACTGAATTTTCAGTGTCATCCAAAGAAGTATAATTGATAATGAGGTCATCCATATGGAATAAAATCTGATTAGTTGGGACTGAAACTTCTAGTTAGGTCTCCACTCAAATTAGAAATGGGAACGTGCTAAAAGAGTCCATCATCGCATTTTTTGTAAATACATCTTTCATGAAGTTTTTTCATTTATTAAAGGAAGTTCGTGTTAGATTTGTTGGATTTGGGGCTGAGGAGGATGAGTGGGTCAATGTAAAAAATGCAGTGCGAGAACGTTCAATTCCTCTTGAGCATTCAGAATGCCACAAATTGAAGGTCGGAGATTTAGTGTGCTGCTTTCAGGTATTTTAGATTTTTAGTTGCAGCATTTATCCTTTCACTCCCTGCAAATCACCCCTACTTTCTACAGGTAGCTTACTAGTGCAGTTTGAATTTTATTAGGAAAGAAGGGACCAGGCACAATACTTTGACGCCCACATTGTCGACATTCAAAGGAAAACGCATGACATTAGAGGTTGCCGGTGCCTTTTCTTGGTTCGATATGATCATGACAACACTGAGGCTAGTATCAATTACATATCCATGTCCATGGCATGTTGATTTCTCAGTTACGCGTAATACTGGAATTACCTTGCTAAATTGTCTTCTCTTTTGGCAGGAAAGAGTCCGTTTGAGGAGGTTATGTTGCAGGCCGGCGTAATAGATCTTCTGTGATAATCTAATTTTTCAGCTCACTTCTTTTTGTCCTTCATTCATATCAAGGCTTGGTAGGGAGGGTACTTGATCTATGAATATACATTATAAATATCTCGGGAAAGCTCAAGTCAGATTGATTGCTCTAACCCAGCCTGTTTCTGACAATACAATTTTAATCGTTGTATTTATTTCAAAAGCTTTCCTCATTCAATTTTCACCCAAATTCTCCAGCAGAAATTAAAGAAATGCTTTGATCATCATATGAGCTTTACTGACTGCATATTGTGCAAGAAAAAATTAACGATAATAATAATTATGAAATTAGGAAGATAGGTCAAGGAGAAAAACCCTAAAAGTGCACACCGAGGACTGATTATTTAGCGGTGCTTTGTTACACAAGAAAGAAGAGCCGGCACGCTTAATGCCCCATTGAGCTACAAGCTCGGTATCGCCAAGGATCGGTCTGGTATGGTCAAGACTTTCGTTTCGTTTAGCTAACCCTAACCTTAGGTTGCTTTTTTAATTATTGTTTTCTTAATTGTTTCAAGTAAACGCCATTGCACACTACCTCAGGAAACGGCCATCTTTCTTCATTTGTGTCCAGCACGAAGTTTTGTATGTTCCTGTAGTTTTCTTTTTCTAGGCTAGACAACGCCTAAATTATGCCGCCACAGTCTGCATTGAGGTAGCAACGGAGAGCATAGCATGTATCGACATAAAAATGAAAGATGGTTGGTGTGCGGTCACGTGCCACATGGACCAACATTTCACAACACGTCTATTCCAAAAGACAAATGTGGATTGAAGCAAGCAAAAACACGTCGATCAACCGAATATAAAAACACGAGCATGTCACAAATGAATGGCGTAACAATAGACGATTTCCCAACATTGCATCCAGCATATTCATGTAAGAATTGTAACACTTCCCAACATTGCAGCATCCAGCATCCAAAGTGTCCTATCTCATCGGGGAGATTCTGATTAATCTCGGCACCCAGCCACCCCACATATTTGCCATGGATGGAGGCTTGCGACCAGGATATTGTGCAGTACCGAGCAATCAACTACTTGTAAGCCTGAGCAAGCAAGAATGTCTGAATTTCAGTAGTCTAAACAGAGCTATCAGCAAATGTGCACCAATTTCAGATACTGCTCAGGTGTTTATGCATTCTGCTAGCAGTTGCTTTTTAAACAGGAAATACAGGAAGGACAATAAATAAAATCAAAATTATTTTCTCAATATACTTTGAAACCAGCAGTTGCTGTATATGGAGTAGTTATTGAGGAATGGCTTGGGTATCTGGAAAGGATTAATACTCTAGCCCATCCAGTCCCAACATGCCTGAGTCGGTTTATTGGAGATCTCTTTTCCCCCTTCCATTTCTTGAATGCAAACAAGAACTGGAGGTTTTAATTATTAGCTTGTATTTGTCATCATGTTTTGTATCAATCAAAGGGATCAAAAGTTATTTTATCAAATCAGCTGTGGAAATAATTCGGCGTAACAGATCGCTTAAAGGTACAACTCAAATTCTCAAACAATCCAAATGTGAGGTGGTTTGCATTACAATCATTTCTGGAGACACATATAGAAGGTCCATGATGGAATTTAAGACACTGACAGTGCAGATCATAGAAGTATAATTAAGAATGTGCTCAGTGAAGCGCCAGCAGAAATGGCAGTCATCACAAGAATAATGAAAACATAAAAATGTTAGCACTTTGATGAAAGCAAATTATGGAAAAACTAAAAGGGCTGCTTACTTATGCATGAAGAAAACTCGCTTTTCAGTAGAGATATCATGATGCAGCACATTATAGCATTCAGCAACCATATCAGACACAGAACAAGTATCCATTCAGTCTGTACACCCTGCCAATAAAACAGGATGTGCCTCATTCTTGATTTGATCTATATAAGATAAATAAAATACCAAGGAAACAAGGGAAATTGTAGAGACGTTACCAGTTCAAATTCCATACATCCCTGGTTCTTATGTACAAAAGTGGTTCCTGAAAATAGAAGTAATTCAGTCAATCCAAATGAGATAATGAACCAGCTGTGAGCAAAGAAATAAAAAGCTGCACCCAAATGCCAAGTCTGAAGAATTTCTCTATTTGAGGATCCCAGGACCCCCTAAGCGAAAGGATAATTGATCTTTCAGCACCACGAATCCTTGCTGAAAAAAGGAGCCCAGCCTGCTTTCTGCTTTGAAGAATTTGACCACAAATACTCGCAATTTAGTCTAGGATTCCTGTTAATACCCCAAAGTCTAGGTACCTCCATTATCAAGTTACATAAACAAAAATAGACAAACAAATAATTGGTGGATGACAACCACTCTGATACACGGATGACAACTTTTAAAATCTGGATGACTGCAACTAACCTGACAGAAAATTGGCATGCACCACCTCAAGGATAAATATTTCACTAAGAAATCAAATACCTAGACCTGAACATAGACATACTTCCCCAAAAATTTAATGGTATCAGCTCCGTACTCTGCCAAACCAAAGTTATGGAAGCCACTTGGATAATTTTTCAAGATAAACAAGAATGTTCTTCAGGATAAAAAAAATCAGTTGAGGTTTAATGTTTGCTCAGCCAACAGCACTGAAACACAGCCAGACAAATAATGCAGCACATTGACTAAGTTGATCTTAAGAGGTACAAATATGCATTAAGATTACAGTGATAATTAGAAAAGAGTACAGACTGTTGTTTAAAAGTATACAAAAGAAGTACATCCTCCATCTCTTAGGTCATGCAGACATCCAGGAAGTACGGAAGTGAAAGATCACAAGGATCTTCAAGTCTAGAAAAGATGGAAGAAGCATAAGACAAGTACAGACTCGATGACTGAGAATGATCAAAAAAGCCTATTGCAAAATCACGATAGCACGCTCTCAAAAGTACCATCAGTAATGAAAACATCACCTGTGCACATTTCTTCAACTACTGTTCATAACTATACAAACTTCTTAGCAGTGGGTAAATCAGCGCCATCCTAAAGGCATTTCAACCCAGTTGAAAGATAATGCACAGGTATTAATGGATGCTAAGTCATGGCTACATTAAGGTGGAGTTTTGCATACATAGACTCCCAAATCCCATGATGAGTCAATTTGGCTTAAGCAGATCTTTGCTTCTCAAAACAAAGGTTATAAGTGGTAAGAATTGTCTTCTAAATTGTCATGATAGCAGTAGCAGCATCCCAGCAAAACTTCAGTCATTCATGAGACAGTTCGACCATAACAAACTGATGCAATATAGAGATTCTTTGCCCATTTCTCCTGAAAAAACATATATATGAAGTGAATCAAACATACAGAATTTATGGTTAGAATCAAACAAAAATCAAGACATTGAAAACTAGGAGGAAATCCACAAACTTTGACATGTGTACTGGGAAAAGCAGAAGTTCGAAGTGTTTCTTGAGTTTCATCAACTGGTTTTCTTCTTGGTACACTGAGAACAAAAGCAGCTTGGTCCAACGTAGCTGCAGTTGAAGTGATGCGATAACCACCATCCCACCTACGATGAATGCCTTCACTGGGATATAGAAAATCTAACTCCACAACCTAAAATTTGAGCAGAGATTTACAAAAGGAACCTGGTCTCAGTGTATTTGGGATATAGAAAATCTAGCTCCACCATCCCATAAGCATTCATTGAGCAGAGATTTACAAAAGGAACCTGGTCTGAAAATCCTGCGCCACGAGACATAACTATTGCCCATCTACTTCCAGCAGTGGCCATGGCTGTGACATAAAAACCCTCCCTCCATTTCTTATTGATCCACTTGAAGGGAAATGAATCACTTACTTTATAAGACTGCTGTACATACTGGGTCCCTGAATTTAATAAAGCAACAAAAATTCAAGAGATGAAATAAGAAAATAGTAGAATGACCACTTATGAAGGAGATATGACACTAACCCTTAGACATCACAACTAATGAGCTTCCATTATTTCCTCCTGCAATTGCACTGATGTAGTAATTCTTCTCCCATTGTTCCATTATCCATTCCTTTATAAAAGAAAACAAGGAATATAACATGCAAGAGTAAGTTGAGTTAGCATTTAAAAGGTATATAAACTTCAACATCAAAATGCAAGATAATATGCAAAAAACAAGTTAAAAATGGCGATGTTCATATTGAAGACCCATGATAGCATCGAAGACCCATGATAGATACTCGTCCTTAGATTCATGGATCAAAACCAACCTTGTGGAGAAAATGAGGAGAGACCTCATAAACTTGTGCACTGAAATTAGTGCCAGCATCCATAATTAGGGCCCATAGGTTTGTGCAAGAAGCCACACTGCTGATAAATAACCCATCTTCGTTACCCTTCTCTATGTGCTGGGAGAGCCTCACATTAGCCACGTTATAGTGATATCTACACAAGGAAATGAAAACATCAGCATTTTATCCTTGATCACAAAAATTCAAAGAGCACAGTATGTAACTCTTGAGTGCATACCTTTGTTTCATTGGCCGACGAGCATTATAAACACTAATCCACTGTGTTGCAGGCATCCCCATTCTGACCTTTTTCTTTGGTTGTTCATCTTCTTCCTCCTCCATTGTCAACCGGCCTCTCTTGTGCCCAACCTGATATATAAGCTTCACAGAACAAAATATCAGGTTAACACAACCTCCACTTAGGGGGACAACAAAGTATTTGTCTAAGTGATCAAAACCATCAATCATATCTCGATTAAGAAAACATTATAGGTACCTTCTGCGCACCATCAGTGTTAATTGGCCTAATGTCTGGGTTCGGACCAACAATTCCATCAAAAAGAGAGATATATTTTGCATAATTTGGTTCCTCATCAAACTTCAAATTTACAACATACTCAACAAACTGTCTAAAAGGCTGAGGACAGAAGCAACACAAAGTTTCTGGTGAAGTTGCCATCTTCTTCTTGCAAACAAGGAACCCTTTATTTTCCCCCTAAAGAAATCACCACATTAGAGAGAAATTGAAACTGATCCTATCAGCACGCACAGATTAGATTTAAAAATCTGCAAACCTGATACCCTTGCCAAGGCAGTCGACCACGGAGAAGAAAGATGAGAGTGTAGGCAAGAGATTCTAAGTCATCTCTCCTGCTACCAGTTCTACCAAGATGAGCATGAACACTGGCATATCGAACGGTTCCCCTGCAGCACAGCACCAATGAGTTGCAATGGACAAAAAAAGATATAGGATCTCCAAAGATAATGCTAAGCTGGCATATGTTCCAGTTATCACACATTCATTTTACCTAAAAACATCTGGGCGTTGATCATATTCAACATGAAGACCAGTTGAGCTATCTCTCCACCGGGTTGCTGTAAGGAAACAGGCAACAACAGGAATAAACATTAGGCACCCATCGTCCCTAAAGAAAGTTTCAGGTGCCACATTAACTGGCAAATTCAACAGCTTACCTAATCCAAGGTCAACAAGGAAAAGCTTTTTTTCTTCAGGAGTTCCTGGTGGACCAAGTAAAAAGTTTTCGGGTTTTACATCCCCATGGACATACCTGCCAGAATAGAAGCAACTATATCATGAAAAAATACTTCTAATGAGAAAACAATGGTAGCACAATGGCGGTGCTATTTGGGAGTTTCTCATTACAACTGATTCACCCAATCTGCTTGGCTGCAATGTTGTTCTAAACATAACAAGTTTGATTGCAAGGGAACAGAAAATTGCAGTTCCACTTTATCACACTCATCCCCAATGGAAACAAGTAAATGACACAAGATGGCTACTTGTTGCTGATTATACAAAAATTAAAAAGCCATATTAGGCTAAACATGGAGACCAGTAAGGCCCACATGCCCTTCTAGGACCAACTAAGAAGACAGCTTAAACATCAATCACATCAATCATAAAATCCAAAATCCATTCATCAGATCACCAAAAGTAGTCTATTCTTACAAAAATTATCAGCAGAATCACTATTAAAAAGTCTCACCCCCTAGAGTGCATCTTTTCGAGTATAGAGATGGCTTCAATGGCAATGCAAGCAACCATTTCAATGGACATCCTGAAATTGCAAAGATAAAGTAAAAATCAAATATATTCGAAATGCTTGATCTAATGGTGTTAAATAAGAGAAAACTACCAAGAGAACAACACTCACGTATGAGAATTGTTATTCCAAACATCCCATAAACTAGGTCCAAGCATATCCATAACCTGCAAAAGGTACAGCATTTTCTTAAACACTCCTCTAAAAAAATTGCCTAGAGGCTGAAACGTAAGTCTTACCAACCGAAAGATCAAAAGGAGGACACAAAACAAACAACACATACCATAACATAGTAGTCACCCTGCCTCCCTTTGTAATGAGCTCGTGGCACACCATGACTGCCTCCAAGTGCACTGTACACACAGAAGATATAAACAAAGTCATAACCCCCAATATACATTCCCTCCCTAACAATGCAATACACAGAATAAAAACCACCAACATAACAAGCAGCACTAGGAACCTCACTTGTAAACTTGCCACTCATAAGGCGGTCCATAATTACATCCTTTGCTGCTTCTATGCTCAAATTTTAATGCTACCTACAATTTACACACGAACCCATTACAATCATAAAATCCAGCACATTTTATCGAGCAGCTATATAATAGATACAAGAATCATATACCTCTAAAGCTCCAGGGCCACCTCTTTCATTTGCAAAATTTGTGGGACCAATTCGTCGACCAACATACACTTGTCCAAAACCTCCTTTACCCAGTTTCCTTTCTATTTTGTACATTGGAGAGCCACCAACTTGGACCTGTTGTAAAAAAATAAAAAATAATAAGACAAGTTTCCTTTACAAATAATCACAATACCATTACCCATTTAAATACAAGCTAAATTACCAAAACGAGTTGATTAAGTGACACCAAAAGAAAGGAATCTTAACAACAAATCACATATATTTTACTGATTTTGTTGGTTTCACTTCCTGCAATTAACTAAAAATAGCTTCAAACTTAAAGACATTGCAATAAAAAAGTAAAATTGCTCAAATATCATACACTTAATTTCACATGCATTAAGCCGATTCCATGCAAACCACAACGCAAAAAAAACTTTCTCACACTTTCCCACATTCTCTCTCCATCCAAACCCAATCTCTCCAAAAAAAAAAAAACCAAAACAAAAACTCACCTTCTCAGGAAGAGGAGCAGTGCTTCCTTCATCATCCGCTCCCGGTCCCTTTTCGGCGCTCCGGCCTCCTCCGCTGTCGTGTTCATCCATCTTCTTATCAGCAACCTCCTCTTCTCCTCTCAAGACCCTAGCCCCCTCGTCCAGAAGCTCCTTTCTAAACGGCGTCGTATCAGATAATCTCACAATGTTCTCCTTGTCATCAACGATCGCGTTCTTTTTTCTGTTGTTATTAACCTCCGCGGTTCTTCTTTTACGAGTCTGTACAGTGAGCTTAAACGGATTCGGATTCTGATTGTTATTCTGAGCCCGATTTCTGCGTGTTCGGCTACGCAGCTCAGGCATCGTATGGACGGCGGTGGTGGTTGTGGTCCATGAAGGTGGTGGTGGGTGGATTCATGAAGGTTCTAGAATCATTCGATAGAAAGAAAGTGGGTTGAGAGAGAAGGTATGAGATGAGGGTTTGATGAGGAATTATTTTTGGAGATCTGTTGATGGAAATAGAAAGGGAAGGATTCTTTTAACAGAGGGAGTGGGAGAGACAGGGAGATGAAGAGATTGTGATGTGTGTTTCATGTGAGATAAGAGAAGCAATGCTTTGGTTTTTATTTTTTTGGATTTTTGTTTTTTTATTTTGGGAAATCCTTTTTTTTTTTTTTAAAGAGTATTATGATATATTTATTACCATGTATGGCGTCACCTGAGGGGGAAATGAGATTTTAAAATCGAATTTGCCGGTGGAGTTTAGCCTTTTTGTTATGAAACTCAGCCAGCATATTAATTTGGTGTTTAGCTTAGATATTTGGAATGATATTACTATTGTTTTCTAAAAATTTAAAATTTTTGTATTGAAATGTATTAAAATAATATTTTTTTTATTTTTTAAAAATTATTTTCAAGATCAGTATATCAAAATGATCTAAAATATATAAAAAAATTATTTTTAATAAAAAAATAATAATTTAATTTTTTTAAAAAACGCAATGCAAAATAGTTTTTTTAACAAAACAATTTTAATTAAAAAAAAATTACGTTCATCTATTGATACATGAATTGAATATTGGATCAAATTTAGATGAGTGTTAATGTAAAAATAATCTTTAAAATCCCTTGTGTTTTATATAGATATTGTTTGATTATTTTAATTCATCTTTTTAATAAAAAGTATTGAACATTCTCATAATTAACATACTTTTAATTATTTTACACGTATTTTAAAAAAGTAAAGTTTTATTACATGATTTCTAAAAAAAAAAATTAAGGTAAAGATTGGAAAGGTTAAAATTAATCAACGACGATGGTAATAACTTAGTGATCGACATCATATCAAGTTGGGAAATTATTGACCTTTGTATTCTTTTCACATTAAAATTGAGTCTAAAAAAATAACTATTAATGGTAAGATGGAAGGGTTTTTTTATTTGATAAAAAGATATTCTTCTGATAAGTTTATTTTTCAAACAATTTTAAAATGCGATTTACTTCCAAAATCTAAATTCAAAAAATAAAAAAAAATATAACAAACTTTCTTTATTGTAAACAATCTCTTAAAATTACAAGCTAATATGTATTTTTATAATCCATTACAATAGATTGGATTGGGTTTTGCTTAAAAATCAATACTAGTTAAATGAAGTTTGAGACCTCGTTTGTTTTTTGTTTTTGTATTTTAAAAATATTTTTAAAAAAGTTTGAAAAAATTTTCCTTTAAATTAATATTTTTAGTGTTTTTCGACCATTTTAATATGCTGATATCAAAAATAATTTATTAAAAATAAAAATATATATTTTTAATATTTTTTCAAATAAAAAATACTTTAAAAAATAAATACAACCTCACTCCCTGCTATTATTATAAAACATCACACTCAATATCCTTCTAAGTATTAATCAAGTCTTCCATACTCTTGTTCCGTATTGCTCAAATTTTTGTATTAAAAGCTTCCATATTACCCAAAAAGCAACACATTCTCATCATCCATTAAGAATTGAGCAAAGGATTGTTAATTTTGAAAGTTGCTGAGTGGTATTATTATAAGTGGTATATATATTAAATATTATTAAAAAATTATTAGTACGTGCAATCAGCAAGTAAATAGCCTTTTCATCGTTCAAGCAGCACGTACAGAGTTATCTCGTTATTAAATGCCACCTTCTGTTATAGCATTTAGAAAATCTCAATATCCTCTATACGATGGTTCAACACATGTATTAAAATCGTCATCGGTTTGATGTTGAAAACCATTTTTTTTTCTTGTTTTCTCTCTTTACCTTGAATTTTGTGTCGCCCCTGCAAAATTTTAAAACAGCCCCTTCAATTTTTTTTCCATCATATTTGGTCTTTATCATTTTGATTACTATTATTTTTTTATTTTAGAACAAGCTATAAAATTACAAATAATTTCCACTCTCACACTTTGCTATTTTTTAATTTATAGATAATCTATCAAATTACAAATTTCTTTCAATTTCGCTTCTATTATTTTTTTAATCTAAAAATAATCTATCAAATTATAAATGTTTTTCAATTTCACCCCTATGATTTTTTTAATCTTTTAAAATTGGTTCTCATTCTTTTAATTGTTATTTATTTTATTTGGGATCATTTTAAAATATTTTTTTTCAAATTTCATCCTCCTTGAGTTTTTTTCTATCAAATTTTATTTTCATTCTTTTTTTTTTAACTTTTGCAAGTTTTTTTATTAATATTTTTCACTGATTTCATCCTTCAAAAATAAATTGGTTGAGAACTAAGTTTCTTAATTGAATTCGGGTCCAATATTTCACATGTTACAACTTTTAGAGATTAAACCAAGTTTAAGATGTTCGTCCAGGTTTACTTGATTTTTTAATTGTTATTTATTTTATTTGAGATCATTTTAAAATATTATTTTTTAAATTTCATCCTCCTTGAGTTTTTTCTATCAAATTTTATCCTCATTTTTTTTTGTTTTTTTTCTTTTGCAAGTTTCTTTTATTAATATATTTTCACCAATTTCATCATTCAAAATTAAATTGGTTGAGAATTAAGCTTTTTGATTGAATTCCGATCCAATATTTCAAAAGTTACGACTTTTAGAGATTAAACCAAGTTTAAGAAGTTTGTCCGGGTTTACTTGATTTTTTTAATTGTCATTTATTTTATTTGGGATCATTTTAAAATATTCTTTTTCAAATTTCATCCTCATTGAGTTTTTTTCTATCAAAATTTATCCTCGTTTTTTTTTTTTTGTTTTTGCAAGTTTTTTTATTAATATCTTTTCATCGATTTTATCCTTTAAAATTAAATTAGTTGAGAATTAAGCTTATTGATTAAATTTGGATCCAATATTTCACAAGTTATGACTTTTAAATATTAAACAAGTTTAAGAAGTTTATCCTGAGTAATTGATTTTTTTAATTACTATTTATTTAATTTGGTATCATTTTAAAATATTCTTTTTCAAATTTCATCATTCTTGAGTTTTTCTATCAAATTTTATTACCGTTCTTTTTTTTATTTTTTGGTTTTTCTTTTGCAAGCTTTTTTATTAAAATCTTTTCACCAATTTCGTTCTTCAAAATTAAATTGATTGAGAATTAAGCTTCATAATTAAATTTGGATCCAATATTTCACAGGTTATGACTTTTAGAGATTAAACCAAGTTTATGAAATTCATCCGAGTTTATTTGATTTTTTCTCTTATTTTTTTATTTTTAAGCTTATATTTTCTTATTTCTTATTTATTTTTGTTATTTTTTATGGTTTGCCTTTCATTGGGTTAACCTCCTATAATGTTTTTCAATGTCACCCATTGTAATTTTTTAATCCATAGATAATCTATCAAATTACAAATGTTTTTTAATTTTACTCCCTATGATTTTTTTTAATCTTTCAAATTCGATCCTTATTTTTTTAATTTCTATTTGTTTTATTTATGTTCATTTTTAAATTTTTTTTTAATTTCATCCAACTTGGATTTTTTTTATTAAATTTATCCATAATCTTTTTGTTGTATATTTTTGTTTTTCCTTTTGTGAGTTTTTTTATTAATATTTTTTAACTGATTTCATTTTTTAAAATTAAATTAAATGAGAATTAAGCTTCTGATTTCACAGGTTATGAATTTTAGAGATTAGACCAGGTTTAGAAGGTTTGTTCGGGTTTGCTTGATTTTTTTCTTCAATTTTTTATTTTTAAGCTGATGTTGTATTTATTTTTTATCCTTTTTTTATTTTGTTTTGTTATTTTTGTGGTTTTTCTTTTATAAGGTTAGCCCCCTAAAATTTCTTTAATCTTCAAATTTGATCTTTATTCTTTTGATTGCTATTTATTTTGTTTGAGATCATTTAAAAAAAAAACTCAAATTTCATCTTTCCTGGGTTTTTTTTGTCAAATTTTATCCCCATTCTTTTTTTTGTTGTTTTTTTTCTTTTTTAAGTTTTTCGTATTAATATTTTTTCTCATTATTTCATCATTCAAAATTAAATTTGTTGAGAGTTAAGTTTTTTTTAGTAAACTCGGGTTTAGGATTTCACAAGTTGCAAGTTTTAGAGATTAGACCAAGTTTAGGACGATCGTCCAAGTTGCTTGGGATTTTTTCCCTTTTTTAAGTTAATGTTTTCTTTTTTCTCAACTTCTTTTTGTTTTTTTATTATTTTTTTGTTTGATTTTATTGGGTTAGCCCTTTACAATGTTTTTTTTTCTATTTCACCCATTATCATTTTTAATCTATAATTTATCAAATTATAAATGTTTTTGAATTTCACCCCCTATTATTTTTAAATATTTCAAATTTGATCCTCATTCTTTTAATTGCTATTTATTTTATTCCAGATCATTTTAATTATTTTTTCAAATTTCATTCTTTGAGTTTTTTGTGTCAAAGTTCATCCTTATTGTTTACAAGTTTTTTTTCTTAATATTTTTTTCAAGATTTCATCATTTAATATTGGGTTGATTAAAAATTATGCTTCATGATTTTTTTTTGTTTTATTTCTATTACTTTATTCTGGCCTCATGACTCAAGAATAATGCTCAATAAGTTAATCTGAGTTGTAATGACAAAATTGCTCCTTAGCCGTTAAACCTTTAAACAAGGCATGGGGGTAAGGAGGTCTTTTCATCATGACACAATTGTCTTTTACAAATTGTATGATGTTAGATTGGTAATTTTATCTTTTTTATACAGTAAAATTACTAATTTAACCTTGGAATCAAATAATATAATGTCTACTAATCAGGGATATTTTTGTCTTTTTAATTTTTTAGAATGGTGTGATTATTTTGATGCCCTTAAAGAAAAAATCAATATAAGTTTTATGCAATGGCTTTTTTGGTATTTTGCATTGGTTATATTGTAAATTCCAATGGTATTTAGGGGCATTGTTGTAAATTTTATTTATTAAATAAAATAAAAAAAGTTGTTATCTCGTGCGAGCATGCGCAAGGGTATGGACAGCACCCAAGCTATTAATGCGGCGCACATAAGGCCTTCCGGCTACCAAACGCCGCCTTTCATGGTGGCCTTTGAAATGTCTTGGCGCCCTCAACGTAATAAGGAGGCGCATGCCCCTAACACTTAACGGGTTTGGCACTAACGACTATTTCTCTCTTTTTTTTCTTTTATCTCTTTCCATCTCGAATTTCATATCAGCCCTGCAATTTATTTCCTCTTCATATTTGGTCCCTATCATTTTAATTACTATTTTTTATTTTGAATAAGCCATGAAACTAAAAATATTTTTTAATTTCACCCTCTTTTATTTTTTTTTAATTTTTGATATTTGATCTCTATTCTTTTGATTACTATTTTTTTTTAATAAGCTATAAAATTACATTTTTTTTTCTATTTCAACCCCTTATTGTTTTTATTTTTCAATTTGGTTCACATTTTTTTGATTGCTATTTATTTTGTTTTGGATCATTTTTGGGTTTTTTTTTTTTTTTGCAATTTCATCATTCATGGATTGTTTTCTTTCAAATTTGATCCATATTCTTTTTATTGCTATCTTTTTTTTTAACCCTTTGTTTAGAGTTTCAGAATTCTTGATTGAACCTAAATCAAGGATTTCACGGATTGCGAGTTTTAGAGATTCGATCTGGTTTAGAAAGTTTGCCAAAGTTAGCTTAGTTTTCCCCCCTTTTTAAAAACTAATGTTTTTTTTAACCCTTTGTTTAAAGTTTTGTTTTATTATTTTTTACCATTTGCTTTCTATTGGATCAGTTTTAGGTACATGACCAGAGTCATTAGTTTCAAAGGTTAACATAAGTTGACTTTTATTTTTTGAGCCCTTTTTTAAAAATGATTTATTTTAATTTCATTTTTCAATATTTAATTTATTTGAAATTTGTCTTCCTACCTTTTTTTTTCTTTCATTTCTATTGCGTTATCTTGATCTTGTGCTCATGGTCGCAAGGTTTGAGGGTTAACCCGAGCCAACTAAGATTTGTTTCGTTGTTATGAGGTTAATCTCAGGTTCATGATCAGGGTCGTTGGTTTCAAAGGCTAAAGCAAATTGACTTTTTTATGACCTTTTAAAAATTAAATTATTTCAATTTCATCCTTCAACATTTGATTTATTGGAATTTGGTCTTCAAACTTTTTTTTATTTCCTTTTTATTGGGCTATGGCGATCAATTTGTTTTTTTTACAATTTCATCATTTATGTTTTTTTTCATATCAAATTTGATCCATCTTTTTTTTTTATTGCTATCTTTTATCCTTTGGCAAGTTTTTTAAATTGATATTTTTTCATGATTTCATCATTCAAAATTAAATTAGTTGGGAATTTTTTAATTGAACCCTAGTTCAAGGATTTCATGATTTCTATTGTCGTGGGGTTTGTAGGTTAAACCTAGGTTGACTCATATTTTTTTCTATTGCTTTTTTAAATTAATTTTTTTTATTTCATCCTTCAACATTAAGTTGTTTGATTATTGAACATCATGATATTATTCAATTTTCTTTTTAACATGGTCACCTTGGTATCATGACTAGATCAAAGATTTTGCACCTTGACTTGGGTGGACTCAGATCGAGTTTTTATGACTTTTTTTAAATTATATATTTTTTTAATTTTCATTCTTTAACATTTTATTTTCTAGAGATTGAGCTTTACCTTTATTCTTTTCATTTTTCTTAATCTTTAAACTTTTTTTTGTGTTTCTTTCTATGTGATTATCTTAATCTTATGTCTATGGTCACAAAGTTTCCGATTCACTAGTTTAACTAGGTTTTTTTGCTTTTTTTTTTATATATATATTACACCCTTTATCATTGAGTTGTTTTATTATTCGGGTTCGCTCAGATCATGTTTTGTTTTTATCTTTTTTGATGTTATTTTTTTTGTTTATTTGCTAATATTTATAATTTTTTTAATCATATTATTTAAATTACCAATTGAACCAATGACTCAGGTCTCAAATTTCTTTTTCTTAACATTATTTTTTTACTTTTAAAAAAGTTTTGCCCAACCAGCAATGGAACGTGGGCCACAAATCTAGTAAATACTAAGAACTATGAAATCTGAATAACAAATAAGCCTAATCTTGTTTCCAAAAAGTGATGGAAGACTAGGGGTGTTCAAACAAAACTTGCTTATCTGTGATATTTGTATTATTTGATCTGACCTAACCTGTTAAAGATGGCTAATATGAATATTTTGAATGATAGTGAATCAAAAAACTAATAAATAGATATCACGGGTCAGGTACGAGTTGAGATTTTTAAAACTCGCTCAACCTGACCCAATTTTTATAACCTTATGTAAATAACTTAAGTCCTTGATATAAATAATATTTTCCATTTTCTCTCTTTTTTTCTTTTTCTCCTTCACACTCACAACCACCTCTCACTCTCTTAATCCTTTTCATTTCTCTCTATACTCCACTTTCATAGAAATTATAGTTGTTCATTTTTAAGTTTGATATGATGAAGTGATAGTGCATTTCACAATTCCGGTTTTTTTTTTGGTAACCAAGAGACCATGAAAAAATAAATGAAAATTTCAAGAATCGAGATTGAAATTTTATTTTCTTAGTCAAATCACAAACCTAAAAGCACTTTGTAGTCTTTTTCTACTAGTCTGTCTTTGTATCATACTGCACCCTAACTGTTTGATAAAATGATTGACTGTGATTTTTGTTTTTTTTATGGAAATTATGATAATTTTTTATGTTGTCCTTAATATATGCATTTTAAGAGTCATATCTAGTTCCAATAGTTAAAAACCGATTTTTTTTAGGATCATCAAAGAATAAAAGAATTGATATGCCCAAGTTGCAGATATTTATAATATCCACAAAAACTTTATCCCAACCTAATATATCCAACTTGTTTGAGTCTAAAAAAATTAAATGGATCAGGTTTATATTTTGTAAAATATCAAAAGTGGGTATGATACAATTATAGGTCAAAACTCTACCCACTATATCTACAAACACCCCAATAAAAGATAATGTCTATATATTTTATTGGACTATACATCGTATAAATAACATAAGTCATCATGATAAAAAAAAAAAATCACAAGTCACATAATCGATAAAAAAAATCAATATCTTTACCATTTTTCTCTTATAATAGATTTTAAATATCTAATACTTTATGAACAAATTTTAAAAAGCAACAACATAGTACCAAAAAACAATTCAAATTGCCATGAGATTTCCAAATGTGTAAAAGCTTTGCAATTTAAAAATAAAGTCCACTATCCTTGGTGCCTACGCTTCGTCGTGGGGCCAAACTATTTTTTTTTGCCCAAGAAATAATGTTTGGGTGTTTTAAGCATATTTTAAAAAATAAAGAAAAACATGTAACTCGGGTCATAGACTTGATTAGGTCGAATAAACTAACTTTATTTCAATTAGAAAAAAATAAAAACAACATCATCAAAGTTTTTTTTAAAAATGATTAAGATAACATGAGGAAAAATATTTTTTTTAAAAGAGGTAAATGATGTATCTTAATTCAAAGTCCATTAAATACAGAAGAAAAAAATAGGTAAAAAGGACATAAAAAAACCCAGTCTTGATTACCTTGAGATTGCATGATAAATATATAACCCTATTAATCAGGACTGAACCAACTCAGGATATCTCGCAAACCTGCGACCTAGATCATGAGATTATAATAACTTAAAAAAATAAAGAGAATTATAAAGCTCTATGTAAAAATAAAAATAAAAACTCGAGTTAACCTTTTAAACTCGTGACTTAGGTCATTTGACCCGAAGCACCTTATTTGGAAATATCATGAAGTTTAATTCTTAATCAATTCAATATTGAAGGATGAAATTGAGAATACAATTTAAATTATACAAAAATTTTTTTTAATATCAATTAAAAGAACGAGAATCAAAATTAAAATACAAAATAAATTTTATATTTGAATGAAGGGTGAAATTGAAAAGAATAATAACTTTTACAAAAGAGCCAAGAAAAAAAATTAGAAATCACAACAATGAGGAACAAATTAAAAAACATAATACCATCAATTTATTAAAAATCAATAAAACTTTTACAAAAGGACTAAGAAAAGAAATTAGAAATAAAAAAATTTAGGATAAAATTGGAAAAAATAATATATAAAAAATTAGAATAAAATGATGAAATTGAAAACAAGTAAGACTTCTTCATTCCATGATAGCCAAGGAAAATATGGTGGAACACATTCATAAGACCAAAAAGAGGAAGCATAATGGAGTAGGTTATTCTAAAAGACCCATTAGTGATTGTGACAATAAAAAGATGTTTAAAGGAACTTGTTTTGTTTGTAATAAGACATGACATCAAGCTAAGAACTATCGTCATTATAAAAGAAAGAATGCTCAAGCCAATATGATTGAGAATGTTGATGGGGAAGTTATAGATCTTATTGATGTTGTGTTAGAAGTCAACTTCGTGGACAACCCTAAACAATGATGGGTTGATTACTGGAGGCACCTACCATGCATGCTCTGGCAGAAATAGTTTTTATGAGTATATAATAGTAGCTGATGGAGAACAATTTTCCATGAGCAACTCTTCAATATGAAAAATCCTAGGCCATGGAAAGGTGGTGATGAAGATGACTTATGGGAAAAAGCTAACTCTTAAAAATATGGTTTATGCTCCTAACATTTAAAATAATATGGTTTCTGACTCGCTATTGAGTAAAAACAGGTTTATAATGGTTTTTTCATCTAATAAATTTGTACTCACCAATAATGGGATATTTGTGGGCAATTGATACCTATGTGATGAGGTTTTTAAGCTCAATGTTATAACTATTGTACCAAAAACCAAAAAGATTAATACATATTTTTCTTTTGCTTATTTGGTTAAGTCTTTTGTTTTATGACATCATAGATTGGGTCATATTAATTACAAAACATTGAAAAGGATTAGTAATTTAGATCTATTTCCAAGATTTCACATTCATCAAAAACATAAGTGTGAAATTTATATGGAAGCTAAATTGATTAAGGCACCTTTGTATTCTATAGACAAAAGTATTGAGCCTCTAGATTTAATTCATATTGATATCTATGATTTAAAGTTTGTGCAAACTAGAGGTGGTAAAAAGTATTTTATTACTTCTATTAATGATTGCATAAAATATTATTATGTCTATTTGCTAAAAAGCAAAGATGAGGTTTTAGAAATGTTTAAACATTTTAAAAGAGAGGTTGGAAATCAACTTAGCAAAAAGATCAAGGTAATAAGAAGCGATAGAGGTGGAGAATATGATTCAAATTTTGATATATTCTGTAATGATCATGGTATATTCCATCAAAACACGACTCCTTATTCACCACAATAGAATGGTATTCCTGAGTGTAAGAACCAAACATTGAAAGAAATAATGTATGTTATGTTGATAAGTACATGATTATCTCATAACTTATGGGAGGCTATTTTATCAGTGAATTACATTCTGAATAAAATACATTGTAAAAATTTAAATAAGACATCTTATGAGTTATGGAAGGGTTGAACACCATCCTATAAATACATGAAGGTGTGGCGGTGTCCAGCAAAAGTTATGATTCCTTCATTTAAAAAGGTCAAAATGACCTAAAATTGTTAATTGTATATTCACAGGATATGCTAATAACAGTGCCGCTTATCGGTTTTTTGTGCATAAGTCCGATATTCCTAGTGTTCATATTAATACAATTATTAAATACATAGATGTATTATTTTTTGAAAACTTGTTTCCTAGAAAAAACATATAAGAAAAAAAAGACTACTATGAGAATTAATGAATTTATTAGTAATGACCCTCAAGAGGTTGATAAGGAAGAGGAACCTAGAAGAAGTAAGAGGGCTAAAATACCTAAAAATTATGGTTATGAAATTCTAAATAATTTGTTAAAAAATGAACCTCAAAGCTTTAAAGAAGCAATGTCAACTCTAGAAACACTATTTTGGAAAGAGTCTATAAATAATGAGATATAATCCATCATGCAAAATCATACATGGAAACTAGTGGTTCTTTTTCCTATAAATAAACCATTAGGGTGCAAATGGATATTCAAAAGAAAGATGAAAGTTGATGGATTGATTGATAAATATAAAGATAGACTCGTTGTAAAAGGTTACAAGTAAAAAGACAACTTGGACTACTTTGATGCATATTCACCTATTACAAGAATAATATTCATTCACATGTTAATTGCTATAATTGCCTTTAACAATCTTGAGATACACCAGATGAATATTAAAAATGTTTTTTTGAATGGAAACTTAAATGAAAACATCTATATAGAAGAACCTGAAGGATCTAAGGTTCCAGGATAAGAAAGAAAGGTGTGTAAATTTTTTAAATCTTTATATGGTTTGAAACAAGTACCAAAATTATGGCATGAGAAATTTGACAACGTAATGTTGTCAAATGGTTTTGACATTAATAAATGTGTTTATATAAAAAACATGAATACAATATATGTCATAGTTTGTTTATATATAGACGATATGTTGATATGTGGTAGTAATGCTAATATCATTAAGACCACCAAACAAATATTAACTAGTAAATTTGACATGAAAGATATGGGTATAGCATATGTAATTTTAGAAATGAAAATTTCTAAAACATATGATGGCTTAATATTATATCAATGTCATTATAATGACAAAATTCTTAATAAGTTTGACAAGAATGAGAAAAATATAGCTAAGACATTGATTGATGTAAACCTACATTTATCTAAAAATATTGGTGATGTAATATCTCAAGTAGAATATTTGAATCATTGGAAGTCTTATGTTTTTTATGAACTATACTAGACTAGACACAGCATACAAAGTTAACAAACTGAGTAGATATACAAGTAAGCCAAGAAATGATAATCAGAAGGCCATTATAAGGGTTCTCAGATATTTGAGATACACCCTAACTGTAACAACCTCAAAAAATTTCAATCAATATATATATTCGTTTAACTCCTACATAAAGGGCAAATGGAGCAAATTTATTTTGGTTAAATTCACCGAAATTTCTAATGAAATTTCGGCAGAGTCTCCTTTATACCGGGAGATCCCAAGTTATCGACAATTTATCTTGCACACAATTATAATCACATCCCACCCATAATCACATCCATGATGGGTACATTCAATCATTTTATTCATTCGAGAATATACTTAGAACAAATCTTCATTTTCAATCTCCATCTCATATCACATGCATAAATTATTAATTAAGAGGATTATCCAAGCACTGAAATTTCATATACAAGCACAACACAGTTTAGCGTTCTGAACATAAGCTATAACGCTATAATTTTTCCAAGTATAGATTAATATATTAATATTCCAAATACAAAATAATATAAGGAGTATACTATTCTATTCAGGTTATGTGTTTGCTGTATAATAAAATTACATAAAAATCCCTAAGTTCCTAACTTATACAAAAGGGATAAGGAACCTAAATTCTACTCCTGACGTGAATGGGAGGGACCTGCAAAACATAAATTTTTCATACAATTAAAAATAACTAAAATACAAACAATTCGCGTAAGAAAATTTATACAGCACATCCACCTACTTAAGTCATATGCAATTTCAATACACCACCACCATCTCTTTTGAGGATTATCCAGTTTATTTCCTTTAACTACTTGTCCCCACATTAGAAAGACTATACCGGTACTAATGACCTCCATTAGTGTCTTTAGTTGTCCATCCTGGGGTCAACTAATTAGATTCATGAAAATGTCGACACTAACATGACCGTTGTGTCATTAAATATTTTTTTTGAACCGAAATAGTTAATCACTGTTCTATACTACCTTGGGAGGTCCTCGGGTATGCCGATGTCAAGGATTCTTGACATCATTAGCTTTCACCTTGGAAAGCTAATCAAGTCTATAAGTTTTGCCGATATCGACTACATCCGCCGATATCATTAAATATTTTGAATCCGAATAGTTAATCAAGTTTACAAATTTTACCGATATCGACGTCACCCACCGATATCATTAACTATTCTGAATCTGAATAGTTAATCAAGTTTATAAATTTTGCCGATATCGACGTCACCTGCCGATATCATTAACTATTTGAACCTGAATAGTTAATCAAGTTTTATATATTTCTCCTCCCATGTACAGGTAATGCCGATGTTAACCAGCTTGGCTAACATCATTAGCCTCCCATATCAGGGACAGACTAATCGAATTCGAGAAACAATCATTATCAAAATTCGTTGTTACTGTTCATTTCCTCTAAAAGGACCTATAATTTAAATTTAGTCCTCCATTTCTATTTTCCCACCATTTCACCTTTCCTTTCCCCCTTTCTTTTCCTCATCAATACGCACCAAATTTTTATAGTTCAATAGTTAGTTAAAATAATTATTAACAAGAGGAGATATAGGTACCGAGTACCTACCTGCTGTAGACGCTCGACTTGCGTTCCCCTGTTGTTGTTGTATTCCTCCCGCGGTTCCTCCTGAAACCACAAACACCCATCATTATTTCATATTAGTCCACATATCACAACACAACAACAACAATGGCAATAATACTCATTTGTCTTTTACCAATCTTCTCTTTTTCACTTACATTTCTCATTATTATCCTTTCACATTTTCGGCCCATTTGTAGTCCAAATGGACATCATGAATTCGATTTTGATCACAATTTATTCTTTCTTTTCTTTTCTTTTCTTTTTTTTAAGATCAAAACACATTTTATGAAGGGCGAGAAAACAAATTCTACCCTTAATACGGCTAAATTTCACCGTTTTATCGACTTGGCCGAAACTGCCAACAGGGGTGGCAGCTTGACCTCTCCTTAGATTTTCATTTGTATATAAAGTTCTAGGACTCCAAATTAGACGGGGTTGGACTTGTTGGAAAGCTAACACTCTCAGCTACAACTTCTATGAATGGACCCTCCCTAGATTCTATCATCTTCAGGTCCAAATTCCCTCAGGAACCAGGGCAACGAATCTGCCATGTTTTGTCAATGGAGAAGGTACCTACAATTTTTATTTCCAATCTACTTCCACATCAATTTCAGCCATGTTTTCACCTTACCTGGAACGTAGGTTCCTCTCCCTTATAAGTTACAATTTGTAACTACACTACAACAGTACACCTAATTAATTAACAGGGGAGTCATATGTTCTCCTCTGTTTTTTCTTCCCCTCCAGTGGCCGATCCTTAAATCAGTTCCTTCTCTCTCTTTTGTTTTTATATATAAACACTCAATCACCACATTTCCTTATTATTCACCTCCAGAAACCTGTTTTAATTTTGCAATAAGGAAAACAACGTAACTGTCACAATTTCCTTTCTTTCCTGACAATCCCATAGCCGGCCACTATTTCCCCATGATCTTTGGTTTTGTTGAAATCTTCTTTGCATAATTCCATCCTTTTTAGGCAACTTATGCTGCTCAACTCATTTAGTTCCAATCAATTCCACATTTCCCCAAATTTTACTCAAGGACCCTAATCTTTCAAACTTCAAATTAATGAGCATGAATTTAATTTGGCTTTCCCAATTGGTTTAGAACTTCATACCTGGAGGAAAATTTAGGTTTGATTTCTGATTTGATTAAAGTTTCCTAACCTCTTTCTTCTCTACAAGCAGCTGGCCTCCCACTCCCTCTTCTCTTAGAAATTCTATCACCTTTTCTTCTTGCAAATCTCCTGCCCCAGTTTGTCTCCCCACGTAGAAAATCCAAGGTTTGTGTAGGTATAGAAATTTAGGTGTTTTCTTTTAGGCTTGGTGAAGGAAAATCTGAAAATTTTCCCTCCCATTTTCCTTTTGTTACCTCCCCAGTCATGAATAAGAGAAGGGATGGGTATTTATAGTCCTATATTTTCTTAATTCATTTTGGTCCCATCTTTCTCCCTTTTTCTTATTTTAGCCCCTTATATATATATATATATATATATATATATATATAACAATATTTTTTAAATTATTATAAACTCCCCCTTTTTTTGCATACTTTATTCTTGGGCTTCACACTAACATATGAACTACATTACACAAGATATCCATCTATTAATTTTCTCTGTTTTTTGCAAGTTAATCAGAATCCAAAGAGTATAGCAATGTTAATCGGATATATGTTACTAAAGACTTAAAATCCACAAGTGGGTTCATCTTTATTACTAGAAAAGCTACAGTCTCTTTAAAATCCTCTAAACAAACTTGCATAGCCAGATCCACTATAGTGTTTGAGTTTATAACTTTAGACAAAGTTGGTGAAAAATCAAAATGGCTTTGAAACTTTTTAGAGGATATTTCAAGTTGGCAAAAACTTGTGCCAGCTATATGCATATTGTGATAGCCAACCTGTAATTGTTAAGGCATAAAATAGTATATATAATGATAAGTCTAGACATATACATAGAAGACACAACATTGTAAGACAATTTCTCTCAAATGAGATTATCTCTATTGACTATTTGAAGTTAAAAGATAACATTCGAAATATGTTTACAAAAGGCTTAATAAGAGAGCAAGTCGATAAATCATCGAGGAAAATGAGATTGAAACCTATATTCAAAGAATTGCCATGATAGAAACCCAACTAAGTTGATTTGAGATCTAGGTTCAAAAGAACAATCAAATCATGTGTCAATTCAGTATTAATACTTTTGCC
>Ga0325411_1000474_pt1 | contig 42197 bp, 23 predicted proteins | sample PopdelMetagenome_13_FD_206181 | JGI IMG/M metagenome (GOLD analysis project Ga0325411, IMG submission 206181) | Populus deltoides microbial communities from Bellville, Georgia, United States - Xylem-PdIQD-R4 | ecosystem: Host-associated > Plants > Phyllosphere > Stem > Wood/Secondary xylem...
ACATAGACTAAAATATAGTTTATCAGAAGCACCTTTAAGGGAAAAATTCTTCAATAACATGATGTTGCTTAAAGAATTGCAAGGACACTTACAGGAGAAATGGTAAAAAAAAAAAACTCAAAATGATGATTAATTTCAATTGAATTTTTGATAAAAAAAATTCTAGTACAAAAACATATAATTCTTCATAAGGAAGATCATGTACTTACTTTATCCCAATTCAGCACTTTCTTTTTTAGTGAAAATAACATACAGTAATTTTTTTTTTTAAGAAAAGGTTCAAATGAAAAATCTTTTAGGGGTATGGAGCTTAGTAATGTTAATAGAATTACTACAACTTATTGCAAACATACAGTAATTTACACCAATGTAAAAATGCTTGGATCCAAAGATCGTTGCCCTGAGAATTTGGATATCCTTCTTATCTTATTAAGTTTATTTGTATTTAAATCTTCAGATACGAGTAATATTTAGTGTACTCCTAATTAAACCGCTTTATCTAGCAGCAGGGGTGCTCGACATCCAGCTTTTTTTTAGTAGGCCTATTTGCATTTGTCCTGTTATAAAACTCTTCTGATATTCTACGAATCTCGAGGTTTTAAAAAATAAAATCATAAAGAGACGTACCGAATCAAAGAATGTATGCAATCACCAATAAATCTGCATATGGATAGTATAATTTAGGTATTTGTGAATATCTTTTTTCACACTGGTATGATGCATGCGCATGACCTAAAATGTCTCAGTGGGAAGAGTCCATGCCTGCTATATCCTACAGTAGCAAGTAAGTGGATATCCCACTGGAAAACTCTTCTTCGTGGTTGGATGGCAGCTGGGTGGGTGGATTGTTTTGTTGGCCAGCATCCAAAACTATCCCCAGCTTCCATTTTTAAGTGACAATCAAGAGTACTTTTATGTGAGAAAGGGAGTAAGTTACAAGTAGATCGATGGAGCTGTTCTTTTCACTATATGCCTATGATCAGGCTATGAGTCGTCCTTTGGTTTTGCCCCCCCTTCTTTTCTGTTCGTTCTCTTCCTTTTTGTCCTTCAAGCTAGAAAGTAGCATGTAGTTTTGGACTTTACATGGATATTCTTCTTCGGCTTTTCCCAACTTTAACGTCAAGTTATAGACGTTTTGATTTTTTTTCTTGGTCTATTATTACCGAGGGATGCCTGCCTAACAAGGATACTACGATAAGAATTTAATTGATTAACAAAACACCAATCAATATTCTTATAATCCTTTCTTCTTCTTCTTCTTCTTCTTCTTTTTGTTGAAAAGCTAAAACAATTGCCTACAACTTTCATGGGACAATGTGCTCAAATTCTGATGTTAGCAATGATGTTTTGGCTAACCAACAATATCAATAATCAGTTAAAAATATCAAAAACCAGCCACCAAGTCAATGGTTGACCACCAACTAAATAGTTTGTCAACTAATTAATAGTTCTGAATTTTAACATATAAAAGGAGGCATTTGTCATGTATTTATTCATCTTATTTTTCAGATCAAGATCATCTTCTTGCTTTCTCTCTTTATAATGTTGAAGTTTTCTTTCATGCTATATTAATCTTTTATTTATGCATTTTCATTTCCTTTCCTATACTTAGTTAACTTATATCATAATCATGATATTATCTTGTTTATTTATGTTCTTCTTCTTCATTATGTTTAGCTAAGTTAATTATATTAAGGTGAAAAGGTTTCACTAATGGTGTTACAATAAACATAATATAAACTTAACATGGACTTTAATGTTTATATCCAAGAAAGATTGTTATTAACATGTTTTTATCTTACTAATTCTTAATATCTTGCTTCTTAAATGGTTAATCTAGATTTCTGTTGTATAACACTTGATACACAAAATGCTTGATCATTCATAGTCTTCGACCGACATCGTTGTTATGATAAGAACTTGATTTGTTGTTAATATAAGTTAGCATCATGAATACCTGACAATATTTACAAGTATGATGTTACTTAGATAAAATGATTAATATGATCATGTTAATAATTTATAATGAGCTAATAACGATAAATCATCCGATTGGAACCTCCTTTGTGTTTAGTTTCCAGTTGAGTAATAAAAAAATTTTATACTTTACTTATTTCTAATACTATTAGTGAATCCTCTAACCTTGACATATGTTTTATCATTGTTTAATCCTTACATCAATATCACATTCCAAAACTCTCTTCAACTCCTTTATTATTATTATTCTTTACAAGTTTTTTTCTTTATTTTTAATTTACCTCCCTGTGGTTCGACCCTGGTTTTACCGGGTTAATTATTACTTTGACACTCCTGTACTTGGGATAAAACATCAACTCTTTGATCGTGTCAGCATTCATCATTCAACTTCCATTAATCTATCCAAATAAACAAACTCTCATTAAATTTATATATCTGCTTCATACTGTTGAAACAAGATATTAATGAACCTTCTTTTTATATGCTCAATGTATGAAAATGTAGATGATGAGGCTTTTATTGGAAGAAAATAATATTTTGTTCTAATGTTTTTTTAAGGTTAACTTCCTTAGGTTGAGATTATATATATATAAAACTTAAAACACAATGCATCTTTAACCTATGTAACGAGCTTTCGACTAATGACTCCCAGACTAGTTGGTCTTAGGGCATTTGGTGTTGTGACACCCCTACGAGATTAGTAACTCGGGTTGCAGATATTAGTATGTAGATAGTGCAATGTTTGATTTTCTTAAGCTTTCTCCTCAACCCATGTAACAAGCACTGAGCCAATAGCTCCTAAGTCAGTTGACTTTAGGGTACTAGGTGTTAAAACACCTCTTCGAGCTTAATTGCTTAAGTCAAGGAGGCTACGAAACCAAACTTATCTACTTTTTTATTTATTCAATTTTTTGTTATTAAATTTTTATTATTATTATTATTTTTTTGCAAATTATATACTATCTCTTTCCCTTAGTTGTTACCTTTAACAAAAGAACATGAATAATGTAATAATCCAATATGCAACTCACAATCATATGTTAAAGTGTGTGTCTGAAAATGAAGGTTTAAGAATACTTGTTAAATGAGTATAAGAGCAGAATCAAGTGATAACAATACGAGAGTTTGTAAACCTGAATATTTCAAGAAGTATTCTGATAGACCTTGATAAGAATGTTTACTAAAATGCATCTCAAGAGTCAATAAAATTCTTCCTTACTCTGCCATCCTAATAACAGTTCTATCAAATGGTTTTAATAATAGCAAAAAGGTAGTTAGTTTTTTTTTCAATATCAACTACTACCTTCTCCCCCCAACCAAAACGAGACATTGTCCTCAATGTCCTAAGGTAAAAAGATAAAGTATAGAAGATATTACCTGAAACAATGCTTACTGACAAACCTGAAATACACTTAAAAAAATATAAGAAATAACAAAACACAAATATTATGCTATTAATAAAACCAAAAGACACAAGGTTTCACAAACAAAGGCTCAAATCCAATCTAAGCTTTTTACGGATTTCCATAGTTGACCAATTTATGCGACTCATGGAGGGATCAATTACATGGATGAAAGATTGTAGTTAGCCAATCAATTGTTCAGCAGTAGCAACAAAGATTATGATTTGTCGTGCCAAAGATGTTAGAAATTTCTGTTCCAAAGCTTGATCAAGAAAAGACAACAAATTATCCTAAAAACCATTAACATTTAACAAACCTATAGGTTTATGGTGAATGTGAAGTTGGGCCCAAGAGGAAATATGAAAGATCTCTTCCAATGTGCCCAAACCACTTGGTAAGGCAATGAAGGCATCAACATGGTTAAACATTGCATTCATTCGATTAGATATTATGGAGACCTGTAGTTCCTCTCCAATTGTTTTTCCAATGATGTCCTCTTTTGCTAAAGCGTTGGGGACAACCCCTAAAACTTGACTGTCTCCTAAACATACAGCTATTGACACACCCCTCATTAACCCAAGGCTACCTCCCCTATACACTAAATGAATCTTTCTCTTAGCTAGTACCTGACTAAGATGATTTTCTGATTCTAAAAACTCCTTTTCTTTCCCAAGACTGGATCCACCAAAAACATAAATATTTCTTATTTGATGACTTGAGGAACCTGTCATTTCTACATACTTCGATATCTGTTGAATGTATGGGTTGAGTCGAAATGAAGGGAAGGAAGAGAAGATTTTATAGATAAGAAATTGAAATCTAATCATACCACCTATATGTAGGCCAGCTAGAGTCTCTTTTTTTTTTTTGAAAACATGTATATGTACAAGTAGCTGTGATTGTGGCTCACATCTTCCCTTGGTTTTACGTCCAAGAATGGCTTAAACACCCTCTATAGGTCGAGGATAGACTTCCTATCCAGTTTTCTTAAAAACTGACAAACATGATCTTTTTTAGTCAGATTTCCAAGACTATGACAAGCAAGTTCTTTATGAAAATGAGGCCATAAATTATGAATTTCATGATGCATATCTCCACTATGATGAGACTTAAGAGTCAATAGAAGATTATCTAAATACTCTCTATGTTTTAAAATAAATCCCACCTTTTGATATTTTTCACAAGTTTTGCAAAATGCATGTGAGTCCTTAAACATGGTGGGCCAGTAAAATCCACTTTGTAAGATTTTTGCAGTTGTCTATCTTGATGAGAAATAACCCCCACGTGCCTCAGAATGACAAAATTTCATGACATTACTTACCTCATTGTCAAGAATGCATCTTTGATATATTTGATTAGGATAATATTTGAATAAATAAGGGTTATCGCAATAAAAGTTCTGCACATCGCTCAAAAACTTTCTTTTGTCTTGGGTATCCAAATGAGCTGGCAAAAATCCTAAAGCAAGAAAATTATCAATATTAGTAGACTAAGATATTGAACAAAGAGAAAGTAAAGATTCATCAGGAAAGTAATCATCAATTGGTGTGATGTCAGATGTCAAATCTATTGTCAATTTTGACAAATGATCCGCAACAACATTTTCGGTGCCTTTTCAATCCTTGATTTCTTCTTGTTTGAAAGTTTCAAAGATTTCAAAATCATGATTGACTTTCTTTGTTTGGTCATGGCATGAGGAAATGGAAGTGCTAGCGGGGAATTAGTTTTTTTTTGTTGCAATGTTCAGATTCAACCCCTTCCTTACCCTCAGAGATTAACTCACCATCTTTCTCACAAGGTTCAAGAGTGGGTTTTTCAATAACATTACCACTACGAAGAGTAGTGACTGATTTGACTTGATCCTTATGTTGGCTTTCGGAGCTACTTGCATTTGTATTGTATTGCCCATTAGGATTTTGCTGTGGTTGAAATGGAAACTTACCTTTCCCTTGAAAACTTGGAGTAGATATGAATTTTACAAGAGAATCTTTTAGATCTGCCATGGTTTGAGCATTTTGAGTATTGATTGTCTCCTGCTTTTCAATGAATACATGCAATGTTTCCTTAAGATTTCTTCTAGAAGGTGGAGCATAAGGAGGTGCATATCCATGAGAATTTTGGAATTTATGGTGTACTTGAAATGGTGGTTGTGAAGTTTGTACATTATTGTTATTACTCTTCCAACTGAAATTTGGGTAATTTCTCTAACCAGGGTTGTATGTTTGTAAGTATAGGTTATGAGTAGGCCTTTGAAAACTGTTTAAAGCATGAGCTTGTTCGTGGAGGCATTCTTTAAAAGAAGACAAAGTTGGGCAATCATTGGTTGAGTGTTCATTGGTTTCACAGATTTGACACACAATGTCTTAAACAAATTTTAATTGACCACTCTTTTTCAATTCTAGTGCCTCGACTTTTCTAGCTAAAGATGCAAATTTGGCTTGAAGATCATGATCTTCCCTAAGGTTGTACATTCCTCCACTAGATGTATAAGGTTGAGTTTTACTTGGTGCCTCACAAGTACCTGTAGTGTCCCAATTTTGAGCATTTTCAGCTAGCAAGTCTAGGTACTCCATTACTTCATTGAGGCCTTTATCTTTAAAAGTTCCATTGCACATCAATTCCACCATTTGTCTATCTTTAGGCGTTAACCCTTCCTAAAAATATGAAACCAATCTCCATGTTTCAAAACCATGATAAGGGCAAGTATTAAGCAAGTCTCGATACCTATCCTAACATTGGTAAAATGTTTCTCCTGGTTTTTGAGTGAAAGTGATGATTTGCCTTTTGAAAGAGTTTATTCTGTGAGAAGGGAAAAACTTCTTTAAAAACTATTATTGCATTTCATCCCAAGCACGAATGGATCCTGACCTAAGATTTTGTAGCCATATTTTAGCTTTATCTTTTAATGAAAAAGGAAAAAGCTTTAATTTGATGGTGTTTATGATACAATTTAAGTCATTATAAGTGTTACAAACTTCTTCAAATTCTCTCACATGCAAGTACAAAATTTGTAGATCTAAGCCATGAAAATAAGGTAAAAAGTTGAATAATGCCTGACTTAAAATTATAATGAGATACATCAGGGGGGATAACTATGCATAATGATGCACTTGTTCTTGTTGGATTCATGTGATCTCTAAGTGTTCTAACACAATTATTCTCATTATTCTTATTATGAAGTGACTGATTATCCTCTTCGGTCATATTTTCTGAAATGATGAGGATACCCTGCAAAGTCTACAATTTAATGTACGTGACCAAATTCTCATGCACGTGTAGGAAGAGAATAAAACGAAGAAGAAAAAAAAAAGAAACAAAACAAAATAAACAAAGTTAGATACAAGAAAAGTGAAAAGAAAAAATAAAATAAATATTATAATTTATACAGGAATTTACCTCCCCGGCAATGACACCAAAAACTTAACACGATTAACGGATTGATGTCTTCTCCCAATGTAGGAGTGTCAAAGTAATAAATAAACTGGCAAGACCGGGGTTGAACCACAGAGAGGTTAACTGTATAAACTACAAATAAAGAAATAGATAATAATAGAAAAGGAGTTGAAGAGAGCTTTGAGATGTGATATTGATGTAAGGATTTAAACAAATATAAAACAATTGTCAAGGTTAGAGGATCTACTAATGGTATTTCAAATAAGTATAATATAATTTTTATTATTCAACTAGAAACCACACATAAAGAAGGTTCCAATTGGATTATAATTTATTAACATGATTATATTAATTATCTTATTTGAGTAATTCCAATACTTGTAAATATTGTCAGGTATTCATGGTGATAACTTATGTTAACAACAAATCAAATTCCTTTCATAACAAAGGTGTCGGTTATACCATATAGTTGGGCTATGAAAGTGTCAAGTATTTGTTGTACCAAGGGTTGTTCAACACAAATCTAGATTAACCATTTAACAAGCAAGGTATTAAGAGTGAGTAAGATAATAAATACAAAACATGTTAGTATCAAACATTAAAGTCCATGTTGAGTTTATACTATACTTATTCTTACACCATTAGTGTAACCTTTTCACTTTGACATAATAAACTCAGCTGAACATTATAAATAAGAGAAACATAGATTAACAATATAAGAACATAATTATATAAGTATAGTAAAAGAAATGAAAAGCATAAACAAGAGATTGAGGAAAATATAACATAGAATAAAACTTGAACATTACAAAATACAAAGAAAGAGAGCAAGAGCAAGATCTTGATTTGAACAATCAAGATGCCTAAATGCATGGCAAATGCCTCCTTTTATAGGTCAAAATTCAGAACTATTGATTTGATAACTAATTGTTGAGTGGGTGGCCACATCTTGATTTTGTGACAATCCTTATCTTCTTGCCTGAACCAAACGTCATTGCTAACATCAGAATTTGAATAGATAGTCTTTATAAAAGTTTTAGGAAATTGCTTAGCTTTCCAATAAAATAAGAATCGGCACATTTGAACTTCTAGAACGCGAGATATGGTCTAAAAATTGAACAGTGTCTAAGCTGTAGGACAAATTCTGACTTCTTCGTTGTTGCTACCATTTGAACTCGAAAATGACACTTTTAAATCTTAGACTCTTTATGAAAGTTTTAGACCTATGTTTTAGCTTTCCATATATACAAATCAGACCTAAATCCAAGTTCTACAACTCCAGTTATGATCCAATAACCGGATGGTGTTTCAGTTTGAACTGAACCAGCATCTCTTTTCTAAGCTTAATAGATGTCAATTGGAATCTTGGAAAGTTTAATAAGTCAAATAGGGGTTTAATTGCATAAAATTTAAAGTCCGGTGAGCAAATAAGGACTTAATTGAACATTTTTTTAGCCAAAGATCAACAAGCAAAACACGCGCGACTTCAGGGACTACAATCTGGATAAATCAAGGGTCAAATAAAAAAAAATAGAAGTTTAGTGGTCATTTGGGGGTCTAATTGAACAAATCAGAGACCAAGGATTAATTTGTAAAAGACGCTAAAAATTAGGGGTGATAAATGAATCTGGCAGAGACGCAATTGCATGAAATTAGAAAGTTAGAGGGAAATTACGAGTAAAATAGAACGAAATCAGAAGAATATGGATTAAATTGAAAATTAATAGATCCTAAATAAAAAAAACCCTAATATGTAGGAATTAGTCAAAACAACGTAGTTCAAGGTACTTCGTCTTCTTCTTCTTCTATTTTAGTTTTCAGTTGATCGGATGGAAACTTTTAGGCGATTGAATATGACATTTTCAATCACCTCAAAGGCTGCAACCACCACCATTTAATTCAGAAACACCCCCTCTAAAACCCCATGTCTTTAAAATAAAACATTTACATCCAATATTCTTCATTAATCTCCACAACATCTTATCTCTGGTAAACTAGCATTACAATTTCAGTCATCACACTATTTGAGCGGGCACTTTCAAATGTTTGAATGTGGTGCGACAAACCTTTAAATCAAGAAAGAATGGATCTGATTGAAAGGTATGCACCCCCTTTACTAAGTTAAAATGGTCTTAGGCAACGTTGACGTTAGAGTTGCTCTGGCGAAGCTACTAAAATAACCAACCCAGTCAGCCTGGATAGGGACAACCATTTGCAGAAAACCACCTAACTTTTTTGTGTGCTCCGCCTTAGAAACCCCAGAAGGTTCCCATCAAAGGTTTAAAACCCTTCTATTTAGATCCAAAGGTAGAAAACACTTCACCTTGGTCTCCAAGTTTCCTACTAAACCAGCTAGGTTTTAGTCTATTAGAACCCCAACAACCCATCTAGAATACCTAAATCCGCTTATAAAATAAGGAATCTAGGAGCATCAAAGAAGGGAGAAAAGAAAAGAGAAAATGGGGAGAAAAGAAAAGAGAAAAGAGAGAAGAAGAAAAAAACTTTGGTTAAGGTGCAAGGATTCCATCTAGAAGGATTTGGAAGCTTCAAACTTGTCTAGAGATGCCTAAAAATAAAAAAGAAGGAAGGCAATACCAAGAATCGATTCAGATTTAGGAATTTCTAAGCTAAGAAGATATATACATTCAAACCTTGAAAGTGGAGTCCATGAGGCCTGCTAGATCATTTTCTTGTGTTCAATATGAAGTTTTGAATGTATTGATATACTATTGATTACTTCTTCTTTTTTTTGTTATATTGCATGGCACTTTGATTTAATGGATGCCAGAAGCGGCACCAAAGAGGGAGGGCACCTTCTATTGATGAAAAGATAACCTCTACTTCTAGGTTTGGTTTTCTAGGTTTTAGTAGATTCATTCGTTAAATCTTGCCTTAGGTGCTAATTTTATAACTCATTTGGTTTAAATTCCAGTTTACACAAGTTCGTCTATCACTGTTAGCAAGTAATCTATGAATTTTTCGCACCAATAACAGGTTTTAGTGGATTTTAATCCTAGAATTTTAGTTTTGAACTGAAATCCATTTTAGCAAAAATCATGTTGATTTGTTAACCATTGAAGCAAATGAATCCCTGATTCTTACTTTGTATATGAATGTGAACGAAACCATCCCTTTTGTTTTGTTAGAGATCTAGTCTGGATTGAGAGTTGTGTTTTACAAAATGGAGATAAATGTTCTTCAAATTTTTTTTTAATCTTTAGTGCATTTGATCCGTTTTGATTGAAAGTTTGTTTAGTTTTTATGTTTTTGTAACATTTGATATGTCTTGGTTTTGGTTTCTTCTATTGGTTTGTTTTTTAGTAGACTTAGTCGGGTGAACCCTACCGAGTCAACTCGGTCAAGTCCGTCGAATCGGATCAACCCGGTCGGGTTGACCTAGCTGGATATAAAATATATAAAATATAAAATAATAAAAATAAATGAAAATAAAAAAAAATCAAATTTTTCGTTAGGCTTTGTTTGGATGTTTTTATTGAAATTTAGATTTAAAGATATGTTTGGGAAAACCTCTTTTACTTTTTTAGGGTGGTTTTTGTTCTAAAAAGCCTACAAATATATAAAAAAAGTCTTTTGTGTGTTGCATATGGCCAAATCTCTAAAAAATATAAAAAATCATATCGTTTATATTTCCATACAAAAATTCAAAATACGTATTTTCAAGAATTTTGGGATTTAATAATCAGTTTACTAAATCCATGAGAATTTGACCAATATTTCAACAACTAAAATTTTAATTCATGAGAATTAATGGTTAATATTCTGGTATAGAACATTGGACCTACAAGTGAGGCTGGTATTTGAATATCAGAAGTTGACCATAAAATTCTTATAGTTATTCTAAATATTCACAAATTTTAATTGGAAGGATTTTTCATTGTAATAGACGAGAGTTAATTAGGCTTGAGAAAAAAAAAAGAATGATCTAGATCAAATGAAATTTAATTGAATATATGCCAAATTCAGCCAGAAAAGGTTCCATAGTTTATTTTTGCCTTTCAAAAAGGAAAACATCTTGCTTATGTTGCATTAAGCTTGTTCATTTATTGGTAAAGATGAGATGATTTAATGACATGAAAATGACTTATGGTGCACATTCAGGCCATGATTTTTCTTCTATTTGTAAAGGTTGACACCTTTTAGTGCAAATAAGTTGTTTCTTACCATAAAAGACTTTTTAAGGTACGCAATGTAGGCTATGACTCATGACTATAAAAGAATGGATAATCATGCGACTCAAATGATGTTAACCGGGTTAAAAGACACAGTATCACTTGTTTCATGTAGAGATCTTTTCCTAGCTTTTCTATTTTGTTTATTGATCTCATTATGATCTTTATTCTCCATGTTTTTTTTTCATTTGACATTTGTCTTTCAAATAAAAAACTTTTTAGATCTCTCTCTCTCTCTCCTCACCCCTTTTGATATTTTGTATTTAATTAGAGACTTTGGAGAGGTTTTTTATTTTGTCTATTTTATTTTTCTCTTTTTTGTGATATTTATGCCGCTTTTGACAGTTTGTACTTGGAGAATTTCAAAATTTGACTTTAGTGTATAGGTGATCCTAGTCAAGGGCTATTATAAAAATAAATCATTTACGACTTAAACTGGGATAAAAAGGGATAATTTTTAGAAATGTGAAAGGTTTATTCAAGATGGCCTTTCTTTATCTCAAATTCAAACTTGCTTTTGTTGATAAGTATTAGCCTTTTTTATACTAATTAGAACAACCAAATGGTTAACCTTAGAGAAGATGCGGTAGGACAGGTAGAACCATAAACCAAATGCACACCATTTATCACCATTTATGTCATCAAATCATTCAACTTTATTTTGAACACAATTTTATTATTTCAAGCAAGATTTTTCCTTTTTATGAAGCTTGAGAAGGATTTTTTTTGGTTATGATATGGATAAGCTGAAGCTTTGTTTCCATATATTTATCAGGGGTGTATAAGGACCTTTTTTGGTTTTCAGAAAGCTGGGATTGCTTATTAATACTTAAAAGTGCATTTTTATCAAGGTTTTATATCATCATATTGCACTTAAAGTATCATTAAATTCCATAACTTAAGCATGTTTTATAATAGCAAGTACGATAATATAAGATATCTTTAATTTATGGTAAATGTTCATTTCAAATGCAGACATGTTTCACAATTCAAAGGATTGATTGATTTGTTTAACTATTGAAATTAAAAAGACAAAGAGAGGGCTAAGCTTAAAGAAGAGATGCTGGTTCAATTCAAACTAGAACACCATTCTGTTATTGGATCATAACTGGAGTTGTAGAACTTTTATTTTGGTCTGGTTTATATGGATGGAAAACTAAGACATAGGCTTAAAACTTTCATGAAGAGTCCAAATTTAAAATGGTTGTTTTCAAGTTCAAATTGTAGCAACAAAATAGAAGTTGGAATCTGTCCTCCAGCCCAGACACTGTTCAGTATTTAGCCCATAACTCGAGTTTTAGAAATCCAAATGAGCTCATTCTTCTTTTGTTGGAAAGCTGAGACAAATGCCCAGAACATTCATGAAGATTATCTATTCAAATTATGATGTTAGCAATGACGTTTTGTTCAGACAAGAAGATAATAGTTGTCACCAAGTCAAGAGGTGGCCACCCACTCAATAATTAGTTATCAAATCAATAGTTCCGAATTTTAGCCTATAAAAAGAGGCATTTGCCATACATTTAGACATCTTAGTGTTTAGATCAAGATCACTCTCTTTCTTTGTATTTTGTAATGTTCAAGTTTTATTTTATGTTATATTAATCTCTTGTTTATGCTTTTCATTTCCTTTACTATACTTAGTTAACTTGTATCATGTTTATGTTCTTATATTGTTTATTTATGTTTTTTTTCTTCATTATGTTTAGCTAATTAATTTTGTCAAGGTGAAAATGGTACATTAAATGTGTAAGAATAAGTATAATATAAACTCAACATGGACTTTAATGTTTGATATTAACATGTTTAGTATTTGTTATCTTACTCACTATTAATACCTTGTTTGTTAAATGGTTAATCTAGATTTATGTTGTACAACCCTTGGTACAACAAATACTTAACACTTTCATAGCCTACTATATGGTATAACCGACACTTGTACTATGAAAGGAACTTGATTTGTTATTAACATAAGTTACACTATGAATACATGACCACATTTACAAGTATTGACATTAGTCAAATAAGATAATTAATATAATCATGTTAATAATTTATAATCCAATTGGAACCTCCTTTATGTGTGGTTTCCAGTTGAGTATTAAAAAGAGTTTATACTATACTTATTTGAAATACCATTAGTGGATCCTCTAACCTTGACAATTGTTTTATTTTTATTTAATCCTTACATCAATATCACATCTCAAAAGTTCTCTTCAACTCCTTTTCATTTGTTGTTTATAATTTTATATAGTTCACCTCCTTGTGGTTCGACCCCTGTCTTGTCGGGTTATTTATTACTTCGACACTCCTGTATTTGAGATAAGACATCAATCTTTTGATCGTGTCAAGTTTTTGATGCCATTGCCGGGAGGTAAGTTAATTTATAAATTATATATTTTAGTTTATTTTTCTTTTCATTTTTATTGTTTTTCTAATTTTTTTTCTTTGTTTCTTCTTTTTCTTTTTCTTTCCTTCTGCACTTGCATGAAAGTTTGATCACACACATTAAGTGGTAAACTTTGTAGGAAATCTTCATCCTCTTTAGAAAACATGGTTGAAGAGGATAATCAGTCGCTTCATAATGAGAATAATGAGAATAGTCGAGTTAGAACACTTAGAGACCACATGAATCTAACAAGAATAAGTGCACCACCATGTATAGTTTTCTCTCTTGATGTATCCCACTTTAATTTTAAGCGAGACATTATTCAACTTTTACCTATTTTCATGGTTTAGAATTAGAAAATTCATACTTGCATTTAAGAGAATTTGAAGAAGTTTGTAACACTTATAATGACTTAAATTGTAGCATGAACACCATCAGATTAAAGTTTTTTCCTTTTTAATTAAAAGATAAAGCTAAAACATGGCTATAAAATTTGAGGTCAGGATCCATTCATGCTTGAGATGAAATGCAACAACAATTTTTAAAGAAGTTTTTCCCTTCTCATAGAACAAACTCTTTTAAAAGACAAATCACTACATTCACTCAAAAGCCAGGAGAAACATTTTACCAGTGTTGGGATAGGTATAAAGACTTGCTTAATACATGTCCTCATCATGGTTTTGAAGCATGGAGATTGGTTTCACACTTTTATGAAGGGTTAACACCTAAAGATAGGCAAATGGTGGAATTGATGTGCAATGAAACTTTTGAAGATAAAGACCCTGATGAAGCAATGTAGTACCTAGACTTGTTAGCTGAAAATGCTCAAAATTAGGACACTACAGGTACTTGTAAGGCACTAGGTAAAACTCAACCTCATACATCTAGTGGAGGTATGTACAACCTTAGGGAAGATCATGACCTCCAAGCTAAATTTGCATCTTTAGCTAGAAAAGTCGAGGCACTAGAATTGAAAAGGAGTGGTTAATTTAAATCTGTTTAAGAAATTGTATGTCAAATCTATGAAACTAATGAATATTCAACCAATAATTGTCCAACTTTGCCTTCTTTCAATGAATGTCTCCATGAACAAGCCAATGCTTTAAACTATTTCCAAAGGCCAAATCAGAATCCATACTCACAAACGTATAACCCTGATTGGAGAAATCACCCAAATTTCAGTTGGAAGAGTGGTAACAATAATGCACAAACTTCACAGCCACCATTTCAAGCACACCATAATTTTCAAAATTCCCATGGATATGCACCTCCTTATACTCCCCCTTCTAGAAGAAATCTTGAGGAAACATTGCATGCATTCATTGAAAAGCAAAAGACAATCAACACTCAAAATGCTTAAACTACGGCAGATTTGAAAGATACTCTTGCAAAGTTCAAATATGCTCTCAGTTTTTAGGAGAAAGGTAAGTTTCCATCTCAACCACAATAAAATCTCAAAGGGCAATACAATTCAAGTGCGAGTAGCTCCGGAAGCCAACACATGGATCAAGTCTAATAAGTCACTACTCTCTGCAGTGGTAAGGTTATTGAAAAACCTATTCTTGAACCTTGTAAGAAAGATGATGAGTTAATCTCTGAGGGTAAGGAAAGGGTTGAACATGAACATTGTAAAGAAAAGACTGATTCCCCACCAATACTTCTATTTCCTCATGCCATGACCAAACAAAGGAAAGTCAATCACAATTCTGAAATCTTTGAAACTTTCAAGCAGGTAAGGATCAATATACCTTTGTTAGATGCTATGAAACAGTTACCTTTTTATGCTAAAATTTTTAAAGACTTGTGCACTGTGAAGAGAAAACTGAATGTGAAAAAGAAAGCCTTTTTAGCCGAACAAGTGTTATTCTTCAAAACAATAATGCTTTGAAATATAAAGACCCTGGTTGTCCTATAATTTCATGCTTTATTAGAGACATAAAAATGAAAAAGCTTTACTTTATCTTGGAGCTAGTGTGAATTTACTTTCATATTCAATTTTTCAAAGTCTCAATCTAGGTGAGTTAAAACCAACTTCTATAACTCTTTTACTTGCTGATAGATATGTAAAAGTATATAAAGGAATAGTTGAAGATGTGTTAGTACAAGTTGATAAATTCATTTATCATATGGAATTTATTGTTTTTGGATACACAACCTGTTGAAGCATGTAATTTAATTCCTATTATTTTAGGATGTCCATTTCTTGCGACTTCTAATGCATTGATTAATTGTAGGAATGGAGTGATGAAGTTATCTTTTGGAAACATGACTTTGGAGATGAATGTTTTTAACATTTACAAGCAACCTAAAGATGATAATGATTTACAGGAAGTAGACTTTATTGAAAAATTAGTTTATGATCAATTTGAAACTACTTCCAGTGAAATTGAGTTTAATGAATCTGAATATTTATAAATGGTTTATTTTCAGGAAGAATCAAAGGCAAATAGTTGGAGACCAAAAACTGAAGAATTGCCACCACGATCAATTGAGTCCATACCTTCAAGTGTTTAACCACCAAAACTTGATTTGAAGCCATTACCATTTAATCTCAAATATTTATTTTTGGGAGAAAATGAAACTTTTCTGGTAATAATTTCCTCCAAACTCAATGCTCATCAAGAAGGTAAGTTATTACAGACTCTAAAAATGCACAAAAATGCATTAGGATGGACCATAGCTGACATAAAAGGAATTAGTCCTTTGATTTGCACACACATGATTTATTTGGAGAAAAATGCTAAACCCTCTAGAGAAATGCAACAAAGGCTTAATCATAATATGAAAAAAGTAGTGAGGAACAAAGTCATTAAGCTTCTAGATAATGGAATCATTTATCCTATTTCTGACAGCAAATGGGTAAGTCATACCCAAGTTGTACCTAAAAAGTCTGGAGTCACTATGATAACAAATGAGAAAAATGAGTTAATTCCAGCTAGGACTATTACTGGTTGGCGCATGTGCATTGACTATAGAAAACTTAATTCAATTACTAGAAAAAATCATTTTCCTTTATCTTTTATGAATCAAATCCTAGAAAGAGTTACAGGTTATGAATTTTATTATTTCCTAGATGACTATTCAGGTTTCAATCAAATTGAAATTGCATTGGAAGATTAAGAGAAAAATACTTTCACATGTCCATTTGGTACTTTTGCATATTAAAGGATGCCTTTTGGATTATGTAATGCACCAACCATATTTCAAATATGCATGCTTGGCATATTTAGTGATATGGTTGAATGTTTTCTTGAGATTTTTATGGATGATTTTTCTGTTTTTTGTGATTCATTTGATGATTGTTTAACTAACTTGGAAAATGTTTTGAACAGATGTGAAGAGAAGAATCTTGTGCTGAATTGGGAAAAATGTCATTTTATGATAACAAACGACATTGTACTTGGTCACATTATTTCATCAACATGAATTGAGGTTGACAAATCTAAAATCGAGTTAATTGCCAACTTGCTAACACCAAAATCTGTTAAAGATGTTAGATCATTCTTAGGACATGCTAGTTTTTATAGAAGGTTTATCAACGATTTTAGTGTAATATCTAAGCCATTGAGTAACCTTCTAACAAAGGATAATATTTTTGAATGGACTAAACATTGTGAAGAAACCTTTGTTAAACTTAAAAACTTGCTTACTTCTGCTCCTATCATTCAACCTCCTGATTGGTCATTACCTTTTGAAATAATGTGTGACGCTAGTGATTATGTCATGGGTGTTGTCTTGGGACAAAGAAAAGATAAGAAACCTTATGTGATTTACTATGCAAGTCAAACTTTAAATAGTGCTCAAATGAATTATACTACCACTAAAAAAGAATTCCTTGCAGTAGTATTTGCATGTGAAAAATTCAGATCTTATCTTGTTGGCTCACCTGTTATTGTTTTTAGTGATCATGCAGTATTGAAATATCTTCTTTTTAATAAGGATTCTAAGGCTAGATTGGTGCGGTGGATTTTGTTACTTTAAGAATTTGATATCACAATCAAAGACAAGAAAGACACCAAAAATGTTGTTGCGGATCATTTGTCAAGATTGACAATAGATTCCACATCTGACTTCACACAAATCAATGATTACTTTCTTGATGAATCTTTACTTTCTATTTCTACAATGCCTTGGTTTGCTAATATTGTTAATTTTCTTGCAACAAGAGATTTGCCAGCTCATTGGAGTACCCAAGACAAAAGAAAGTTTTTGAGTAAAAATCTTTTATTGGGATAACACTTACTTATTCAAATATTATCCTGATCAAATATTTTAAAGATACATTCTCAATAATGAGGCAAGTAGTGCCATTAAATTTTATCATTTTGAGGCATGTGGGGGTTATTTCTCATCAAATAAGACGACTGCAAAAATCTTATAATATGGATTTTATTGGCCCACCATGTTTAAGGACATACATGCATTTTGCAAAACTTGTGAAAATTATCAAAAGTTAGGATCTATTTCAAAACATCACATGATGCCTTTAAATCCTATTCTTGTGATTGAAATCTTTGATTGTTGGGGTATAGATTTCATGGGTTCATTTCCTCCATCATTTGGTTTTGTGAACATATTAATTGCAGTGGATTATGTTTCAAAATGGATAGAGGCAATTCCAAGTCGAAACAGTGATCAAGTTTTTGAAATAAAATATTTTGAGTCGCTTTGGAATCCCTCGGGCCATGATAAGTGATGTGGAACACATTTCTACAACAAGCCATTTGAGTCTTTAATGAAGAAATATGGAATCACACACAAAGTTGCCACCTTTTATCACCCTCAGACAAATGGACAAGTAAAGCTTACTAATAGGGAGATCAAACAAATCTTAGAAAAAACAGTGAACCCTAATCGGAAGGACCGGTCTTTAAGACTTAATGATACACTTTAGGCTTATTGAACTACTTTTAAAACATCATTAGGTATGTCACCTTATAGGCTGGTTTATAGAAAACCTTGTCACTTGCTTGTGGAACTTGAACATAAAGCTTATTGGGCTATTAAAGCTTTCAATTCAAACCTTGATAATGCTAGCTAGCTGCATAAGTTACAAATAAATGAGCTTGAGGAAATAAGAAATGATGCATATGAGAATTCAAAAATTTATAAAGCAAGAATCAAAGAGTTTTATGACAAGAGAATCTTGTTAAAAACATTTGATGTTGGTCAAAACGTTTTGCTTTATAATTCTTGACTCCATTTATTTCCTGGAAAGCTAAAATCAAGATGGAGTAGTCCATTTATTGTAAAACATGTGTATCCTTATGGGGCCTTTGATATTGAGAATCCAAAGAATGACGATGTTTTTAAGGTGAATGAACATCGTTTGAAAGCTTACTTTGATAATTTTCCTAGTGAAAATGAATCCACTGGTTTGAATGATCCTGTATATAGGTTGATTATTTTGTTTTTATCACATTATTTTTGTGTTTCTTTTTGGTGTGACTCTTGTTTTGCAAGTCTTTCTCCAACCCCGATCAAATGGCGGATAACGGTATTCCGTGACTCTTATGTCGTTTCTTTCAGTTTCTCATGATAACTGATATCTGTGTATATGTTTATTCAATTCCTTATTCCTTCTCTTTTCTTTGCATCACTTTCCCATTTCTCATCTAAAAAAATGGACACCACTCTTGAAAAATTGAAAAGTATTTTCATGTTTTGCCTTAAAATGCGATTGCAAAAATTTACCGTGCTAGGTGTGAAAGATTAAGGTTGTTAATGAACCATGGAATTCCTGAAGATATTCATTAGATGATTGAAGCAAAGGTCTGATTATCAAGCGAGTCTTCAAATTCTTTTATTTCATACATGCCTGGGACAGGTAAAAGCACTTCTACAAATAAATATCGTACAAAACGACTGAAAGTTTGTCACCGATGTGCCAGATAAACTTGTAATGCATAATGTCATTCTTTAGGAATGATATCTATAAACTGTGAAGATAAAGTACAATTAATTAAGGATATCTGAGTAAGGAGTCTTTAGATAATCTTCTATTAACTCTCAAACGCATCCCAGTGGAGATGTGCATCGTGGAATTCATGATTTATGGCCCTATTTTCATATAAAACATGACTGACTTAGTTTTGGGAATCTGACTAAAAAAGACCTTGTTTGTTAGTTATTAAGAAAACTAGATGGAAAGCTTATCCCCGACCCATAGAGGGCATTTAACCTGTTCTTGGACATAAAACCAAGGGAAGATGTGAGCCACAATCACAACTACTTGTACATACACATGTTTTGAAAAACAAAAGAGAGAGAGAGAGAGAGAGAGAGAGAGAGAGAGTAAGACTTCAGCTGGCTTACATATAGGTGGTATGATTACATTTTCAATTTCTCATCTATAAAATCTTCTCTTCCTTCTCTTCATTTCTACTTAACCCATTCATTCAATAGATATAGAAGTGTATAGAAATGGCAGGTTCCTCAAGTCATTACATAAAAAATATTTGTGTTTTTGGTGGATCTAGTCCTGGGAAAGAAAAAGAGTTTTTAGAATCAGCAAATCATCTTGGTCGGGTACTAGCTAAAAGAAGGATTAATTTAGTGTATGGGGGAGGCAGCCTTGGGTTAATAGGGAGTGTGTCAATAGCTGCATTTTTAGGAGGTAGTCAAGTTTTGGGTATCATTCCCAAAGCTTTAGCTAAAGTGGATATCATCGGAAAAATAGTTGGAGAGGAACTACAGGTCTCCACAATGTCTAAACGAATGAATGCAATGTTTAATCATGCTAACGCCTTCAATGCCTTACCAGGTGATCTTGGCACATTAGAAGAGATATTTTATATTTCCTCTTGGGCCTAACTGAACATTCATTAGAAACCTATAGGTTTGCTCAATGTTAATGGTTTTTATGATAATTTGTTATCTTTTCTTGATCATGCTGTGGAACAAAATTTTCTAACATCTTCGGCATGACAAATCATAATCTCTACTACTACTGCTGAGCAATTGATTGATCTATTGCAATCTTTCATCCCTGTAATTCATTCTTCCATGAGTCGAATAGTCTGGTTAAACAAGGAAAGTCGTAAAAAGCTGAGATTGGATTTGAGCCTTAGTTTGTAAAAAATTGTGTCTTTTGGTTTTATTAATAACATAATATTTTTCTGTTTTGTTATCGCTTATATTTGTTTAAATCTGTTTTAGGTTTGTCAGTAGTCGCTGCTTTAGGAGATGTCTTCTATACTCTACTTTTCTACCTTAGAACATTGAGGACAATATCTCATTTTGGTTGGGGGCAGAGGGTAGTAGTCGTAAGTTAAAAATAAAACTAACTTTTTGTTGTTATTAAAACCATTTGACAAAACTGTTATTGTTAGGATGACAGAGTAAGGAGAAATTTTATTGACTCTTGAAACGCATCTTAGTATACATTCTTATCAAGGTCTATCATAACACTTCTTGAAATATCTAGGTTTACAAAATCTCGCATTGTTATCACTTGAGTTTGCTCATATACTCATTTAACAAGTATTTTTAAATCTTCATTTTCACACACATACTTTAACATATGATTGTGGGTTGCACATTGGATTATTACAATAATTATGTTATTTTGTTAAAAGTAACAACTAAAGGAAAGGGATAAGATATAATTTGTAAAAATAAATAAATAAATATAATATTGATGATAATAAAAACATAGATAAGTTTGGTTTCATAGCCTCCCTAACCCAAGCAATTAAGCCTGAAAAGGTGTTTTAACACCTGATACCCTAAAGTCAACTGACTTGGGAGCTATTGGCCCAGTGCTTGTTACATAGATTAAGGAGAAAAACTTAAGAGAATTAAACATTGCATTATCTACGTATCAGTATTTGTAACCCGAGTTACTAGGCTCATAGGTGTGTCTCAACACCTAATTCCCTATAACCAACTGATTTGGGAGTCATTAGCCTAAAGCTCGTTACATGGGTTAAAGATGCATTATGTTTTAAGTTATATATATATATAAAGAACAAAAAATAAGAAAAAATAAGAAAAGAAAAGAAAAGGATAATAAATCTCAACCCAAGGAAGTTAACCTTAGAAAAACATTAGAATAAAAAATTATATTTTCATCCAAGCAAAGCCCCATAACTATGTATGGATATATTGAGCACAAAAATAAGGTTTATTAATATCGTGTTTAAGAAGTATGAAGCAGATAAATAAATCTAATGAGAGTTTGTTTATTTGGATAGATTAATGGAAGTTGAATGATGAATGCCTTGCTTTTTGGATTTTATACATTGTTTTTTTACTTTAACACTTTAATTACTAGAGACCAGTAATAAGCTGGTTGGGGTGTGATTAGTACTTAAAAGTGTATTTTTATCAAGGTTTAATATCATCATATTGCACTTAAAGTATCATTAAATTCCCTAACTTAAGCATGTTTTGTAATAGCAAGTACGATAATATAAGATATCTTTAATTTATGATAAATGCTCATTTCAAATGTAGGCATGTTTCATAATTCAAAGTATTGATTGATTTCTTTAACTATTGAAATTGAGAAGACAAAGAGAGGGTTAAGCTTAAAGAAGAGATGCAAGTTTAATTCAAACTGGAACACCATTCGGTTATTGGATCATAACTGGAGTTGTAGAACTTTTATTTAGGTCTGGTTTATATGGATGAAAAGCTAAGACATATGCCTAAAACTTTCATGAAGATTCTAAGATTCAAAATGCCCGTTTTCAAGTTCAAATTGTAGCAACAAAAGAGAAGTTGAAATCCATCCTACAGCCCAGACATTGTTTAGTGTTCAATTCATATCTCGAGTTTTAGAAGTTCAAATGAGCTCATTCTTGTTTTGTTGGAAAGATGAGACAAATGCCCAGAACTTTAATGGAGATTATCAGTTCAAATTATGATGTTAGCAATGACGTTTTGTTCAAACAAGAAGATAATGGTTGTCACCAAGTCAGGAGGTGGCTACCCACTCAATAATTAGTTATCAAATCAATAGTTTTGAATTGTAGCCTATAAAAGGAGGCATTTGCCATACATTTAGGCATCTTGGTTTTCAAATCAAGATCACTCTCTTTCTTTGTATTTTGTAATATTCAAGTTTTATTTTATGTTATATTAATCTCTTGTTTATGCTTTTCATTTCCTTTACTATACTTAGTTAACTTATATCATGTTTATGGTCTTATATTGTTTATTTATGTTTTTCTTCTTCATTATGTTTAGCTAAGTTAATTTTGTCAGGGTGAAAAGGGTACACTAATGGTGTAAGAATAAATATAATATAAACTCAACATGGACTTTAATGTTTGATACTAACATGTTTTGTATTTGTTATCTTACTCACTTTTAATACATTGCTTGTTAAATGATTAATCTAGATTTGTGTTGTACAACAATTGATATAACAAATACTTGGCACTTTTATAGCTTACTGTATGGTATAACCGACACTGGTGTTACGAAAGGAACTTGATTTGTTGTTAACATAAGTTACACCATGAATACCTGATTACATTTACAAGTATTGACATTACTTAAATAAGATAATTAATATAATTATGTTAAAAATTTATAATCCGATTGGAACCTCATTTGTGTGTGGTTTCCAGTTGAGTAATAAAAAGAGTTCATACTATACTTATTTGAAATACCATTAGGTGATCCTCTAACCTTGACAATTATTTTATCCTTATTTAATCCTTATATCAATATCACATCTCAAAAGTTCTCTTCAACTCCTTTTCATTTGTTGTTTATAATTTTATATAGTTCACCTCCCTGTGGTTCGATCCTGGTCTTGCCGGGTTATTTATTACTTCGATACTCCTGCACTTGGAATAAGACATCAATCTTTTGATCGTGTCAATTGCCCCCTAACATTTGAATGATTTATTTTGGAGAATGACTAAATTTTAGATATTTTTTTATTTTACTTATCCGGTCATGGATGTAAATAAAATATCAATATACTTTCATAAGAACATCTCAAAATCTTGAAGCAACAATAAGACATTGCAAATATATTTTATTAAAAATGCAGTGCAGATTCCAAAACATGTGGAAAACAAAATACAAAAATTGTGGTCTCAAAGACCTTGTTCAAAAAACTCAAATGTTGCAGCATCTATCTTATCTTCACATCAGATCTCCCATCTCTAACATTTAAGGCTTTTAAAATTGACTCATTTACACTCTAGCATTGGTGATAAGACTAGGGTGTTATAGCTTTCATCAAATGCAATTAAATAGAGGAGCTTTTTCCAAAAAGCATAGCAATTGTCAATGATGTGTCCAACTACCAAAATGATTTCAAAGGTTTGATCAAGACTTGTATCATTTTTGGCATTGTGGTACAAGCTAAATGTTAGGAATTGAATATGTTTCAATAGGACCTTGACTATGACTAAAAGTCGCCTCTCCAGCTAGGACAATCTCCAAAAGGCTTGTGGGTTTTGCAAACTCTTTTTTAGAACTTTCCATTTCCTTCTGGTAATTCATCCGTAATTATATTCTTTCTTTATGTTCTATCTTCACTTTCCAAGTCTTGTATTGTGAATTCTCAGAGAGATTGGACCTTTGACGATGAACCTATTGGTAGTTTTTTCTTAAATGCAATGCAAAATACAATGTATAAAAATTCCAATTGATTATGCATGTATGCTATTTTTTAAAGTTTTTATTTGTTGTTTTACTATTATAAGGATGGACTAGACCAAAGTTTTTTGGAAAGTTCTCTTTCAGGACTCCAAACCCATAAGAACTTTGGCCGACTTGGAGAAAAATGTACTGCCTCATCATATTGGCCTTTTTCGACCTAGTTTTAGCAATGTATTCCACCAACTCACACTTCCTATAATGATCAATGGAGATCTAATAAAATCACATTATAAGATAAAGACATATAACATGGCATTTTATTGTTTGTCCTATGAAAGGGCCATCTAATATTTTCAAAATATAAAGTGGAATGGTAAAATAAAAATATAAAAATTATTTAAGGGCAAAATCCTTAAGAAGAAAAGTTGTTAAGGGTATTAGGGCAAAAGGAATTAAAATTGACGATATAAAAAAAGCCTGAGGTATTTATAATAAATTATATATTTTATTCACGTGTTGATGGTCGATAAAAAAATACATAATTGTATGCGAGGAACACTGAATACAAATGCACCCCTATTGAGTTCTTCTCTTACGACTACGACGAGGCTTTGAAGGTGATGGGACTACTCGAAGACAATGATCATAAACCTTTTCAGTCCGTTCAAAAAACTCCGGCACGGTCAATACAAAATTCGGTGTAGAGGCAACAAACAACCCTAAAGCATGGTAGCAAAATTTTGAAAACTTGGTGACTTCGGGACAACACTTGTTGGGAATGCGTTTGTTCTTGAATATTGCTGCCAAGGTTGCGTTACTACAAGATGGAAATTTTGTTGCTAGAGGCTTTTCACATCCATCCAAAACCTTAAAATACCCCGGAACTGGTTCGGGATACTTTGACGGGTTCCAAAAAGCATTTGTGTGTTTTGGAGAATTTAGCATTACTCCAACTGCGAAGAGCGTGGCCACAAAAATGAAAAGCTTATTTCCACCAGCCATGATAATGGACGTCAGATATGGATAAATGTTTTAAATATATTTTATAAAATGAGGATCATGTAAGGTTAATATATAGACCTAGAGGGGAGGTTGGAATTTTCAATGATTCGTAACATTTTTTCAGTTTTTATTATATATTCATTTAATTATTCATTGAATGAAGTTAAAATATATATTTATTCAATGTGAGTTTGTAACAACACACTGTTACTGAATCTCTTAAGTTAACTCCCCTATAAAATTTTTGTTGGATGCTAACTCACTTTATTTTACTTTCAAATAAAGTTTCATTGGCTCGGGTTTCTTTATTCATGTTTTTTTATTTTTTATGTCTTTTTATTTTTCAGATAATATTGATCTTATCAGTCAATATACGAATTTTTAACATGTGTCTCATAAAGGAAATATTATCAAAATATACAATGGAATGGTAAAATAAATAAATAAAAAATATATAAGGGCAAAATCCATATGAAGAAAAGTTGTTAACGGTATTGGGGCAAAAGGTGCCAACAACCTTTAATATGTAAAGGAAACTCCAGATTTGCAGCCATGGCCACTACGTATGCAACAATGTTTGGTATAATTTATTTTGCATGGTAAAACAATGATGTGTTTTGGTTTATTAGATATAATAGAGTTATTTATCAATTTGTTCAAGCCGAAACACATTTATAATAATATATCACATATATTTTATGATGAAGAAAAATAAACATGTTTTATATTTATTTTATATATTCCATTATCTTCGATCCTTTTTATATTATATGAACAAAGGATTAGTTTATAATATTATACATATGTCAAAGTTTAAGACTACCTTGTTTATGTATTTACTAAACAATTCAAACGAGTCAATCTCGATAGTATCCAATGATTGAGCCTAATAAATTTAAATAAGTCATAAACATGAGTCTACTGCCAACAGTGGCACCCTATTAATATTGTATTAAATAGTTCTTAAGAACGCGCCTATTAGCAACACTCTACTAATTGTACCGTCAATATTACTAGAAAGGATTGCCATGCCCTGACCATTAAAACAAAAATAAAAATTTAATGTCCTTGTCGATTGATGGTATCAACATTCTTATTTACTATGACCCAATACAATTATTTAACTTCTATTGTTTTTTTTTTTCCTATGACTAGACAATCAACACAATTCAGCTCTATGGGACTTCTCAATAATGGTAATTACGCTAAAGCATGCATTTTTATACTTACCCATAAAATCACAACAAGACCCTAATCTCAAAGTAGTCTAACCAAAAAAGCTCCCGGCCAGGTTAGATACTCACATAAATATATTGTGATGTGACTGCATAAGGCCAGATTCAATCTTAGCCAATTAGTATGCCAACTTTCTCGGTGCAAATTACAAACACAAATACAAAAGTGCAAGTTTCGTAAACCAATTTTAAATGTGGCCAATTTAACTCTACGATCCCACCGGACATAAGGTAATTAAGTGTATTCCTACCAACAACTGTCTTATAAACAACACAAACCAACTGCTCCTCACTAGACTATCTAAAGGGAATTAAAATTGACGATATAAAGAAAAGCCTGAGGTATTTATAATAAATTATATATTTTATTCACGTGTTGATGGTCGATAAAAAAATACATAATTGTATGCGAGGAACACTGAATACAAATGCACCCCTATTGAGTTCTTCTCTTACGACTACGACGAGGCTTTGAAGGTGATGGGACTACTCGAAGACAATGATCATAAACCTTTTCAGTCCGTTCAAAAAACTCCGGCACGGTCAATACAAAATTCGGTGTAGAGGCAACAAACAACCCTAAAGCATGGTAGCAAAATTTTGAAAACTTGGTGACTTCGGGACAACACTTGTTGGGAATGCGTTTGTTCTTGAATATTGCTGCCAAGGTTGCGTTACTACAAGATGGAAATTTTGTTGCTAGAGGCTTTTCACATCCATCCAAAACCTTAAAATACCCCGGAACTGGTTCGGGATACTTTGACGGGTTCCAAAAAGCATTTGTGTGTTTTGGAGAATTTAGCATTACTCCAACTGCGAAGAGCGTGGCCACAAAAATGAAAAGCTTATTTCCACCAGCCATGATAATGGACGTCAGATATGGATAAATGTTTTAAATATATTTTATAAAATGAGGATCATGTAAGGTTAATATATAGACCTAGAGGGGAGGTTGGAATTTTCAATGATTCGTAACATTTTTTCAGTTTTTATTATATATTCATTTAATTATTCATTGAATGAAGTTAAAATATATATTTATTCAATGTGAGTTTGTAACAACACACTGTTACTGAATCTCTTAAGTTAACTCCCCTATAAAATTTTTGTTGGATGCTAACTCACTTTATTTTACTTTCAAATAAAGTTTCATTGGCTCGGGTTTCTTTATTCATGTTTTTTTATTTTTTATGTCTTTTTATTTTTCAGATAATATTGATCTTATCAGTCAATATACGAATTTTTAAGACATGTCAGATGATTTAACATAATTTAAAGGCATAGTAGAAATCTTATTGAAATATATAATAGAATAGTAAAGTTTATAAAAAGTATTATGTAAAGGCAAAATCCAGAATAAAAATAATAATTAAAGGTACATAAGCAAAAGGTGCCAACAACCGTTAATATGTAAATGAAATTCCAGATTAGGTATAACCATCATAAATTCTTGCTTTATATAAAAGGTTATTGTTATTCATATATATTGGTTGTGTTAAGGGGATAAGTTTTGTTGTATATGATTCATACATCTTTGAGAGCAATACAAGACATGGAAAACCAGCTTGAAACCAAAGACATAGACCAAAAACCTAAATTAATGCAAAGGAATAGACGTTTTTTACATATGGTTCCCTCCTTACGTACATATGTAAACAAAATCTCTTTTTTTTTTGTCTTTATAAATACATCATACAAACACAACTTGTATAAAATTTAACAAGAAAAAAAATCAAAGATAAACTAGAATAATTTCATTGAGATATTATAAAATTATAGAAACAATCCAAAAGACTAATTGCTATTTAAAAAGAAGTTAAACTAAAAATTTTAAAATAAAAGAGAGGATATTAATTAAAAATTAAACTTAAAAAATAGTTAAAAAAAATCATGTGTTGCTTGGCTTAGTACGTCAAGCTCGTGCATTAGGCCTGAAAAAAAAAACTCAGGGGTGCCTAAGACTCGAAGTCCAGGGAAACACTTCCAGTTTTGTTATTTTTTTTCAAAAAATAAAAGTGTGGATGACACATCGTCCATGCAAGATGTTTTTAAAAATCTAACATCATAATAGTCTTTGAAAAATTCCATATGTGAGGCTTGCAAACGATAGAAATTATCAACATATGAAACTATGCTAATTGAAATTTTGAGGATGAAATTGAAAGAAATAAAGTTTGATAATGGAATTGATAAAACGAATCAGTGACGAAAAAAGAAAAAAAAGTTATGAACAGTGGTGCAAATAGTTAAAAGAGTATTAATAAACAATGTTTTCTATAATTTGTTTTGCATAGGAAAACAATGATGTGTTTTAGTTTATTAAAATAGACATTTTTTATATTTATTTTATATATTTTATTATGTTCAATTTTTTTAATATTTTATGAGAAATGGATTAGTTTATAATGTTATAAATACATCAAAGTTTAAGGCTATCTTGTTTATAGGTTTACTAAACAATTTAAACGAGTCAAGCTAGACACAAGCCTAACCAATGATCAAGCCTAATAAATTTAAATAAGTCGAGTTTGAGTCTTATATTATAAGCTCGTCAAAAACATGAGTCTACTACTGAAGATTTTAAATAAAATGAAGATTGACTTATATTATTAAAAAAATCTTAATAGGCACCCATTAGTAGCACCCTATTAATATTATTTCATTTCATGCAAGTAAAGCTTCTTCTTTTTTTTACTGCTACCGTTGTTTCTTGTCAATGAATCACAAGTACAAAAAGAATAGAAAGGATTTCTTTGTTGGCATAGTTGAAAAGGATGTTGCACTCCCATGTCTTTTGGTGAGGAATTGCATGACAATGTATCAGAGTATGGTGACATTGTGTTTGGTTTCCAATCTGGTAAGCAGAAGTTTCCTGGTTTTGGTTTGGCCCACAACTGAGTAAAGCGAAGTATTTTTTTTGGAGCTTTCTTATTAGAAGACCAATCTCTTCCACCATAACCTTGACATCATGCACATAGAAAAGAACATGTTTGAGAACATTTTCAACACCGTCATGAATGTGAAAGGGAAGACAAACGACAACATCAAGGCTAAAATGGATATAGCATTGTTCTGTAACCGTAAAAATATGGAGTTGGTTTTTTATGGTTCACAGATCGCAAAGCCTAGAGCAAGCTTCGTGTTAGAGAAAAATACACAACTACTAGTCTACCAATGTCTTAAGAGTCTGTGTTTTTCCGATGGATATGCTTCGGACATATCAAGGTTGGTTAATCTAAAGGAATACAAATTGTATGGAATGAAGAGTCATGACTGCCACGTGTTTATATAAATACTCATTCCATTAGCTTATTGTGATTTGTTGCCAAAGAGGATATAGGATGCACTCACGGAGATCAGTAATTTCTTTAGAGATATATGCTTTGGTAAGTTGCAGACACATCACATTGAGAGGTTTGAAATGAATATCATTGAGACAATATACAAACTTGAGATGATATTCCCTCCATCATTTTTTGACTTGATGGGGCTTCTACCCATACATATACCGTATGAGGTAAAAGTTGGAGGACCAGTTCAGTATAGATGGATGTATCCATTCGAGAGGTTAGATATTACAAATGCAATATAATTCATAAATTATTTTCATTATTTTCCTTAATTGAAAATATTTGTTTAATTCCATATAGGTACTTGTTCAATCTTAAAAAAAAGGTCAAGAACAAGGCACATGTTGAGGCTTCGATATGTGAGGCCTATATTGTTGAGGAGATCTCAACATTTATCTCGTACTATTTCAAACCTCATTTGAGAACGAGAATCAATCACGTTCCATGGCATGATGATGGTGGTGAAGTGCTTTCTAGTGAAAACTTGTCAATATTCTCCAATCCTAGAAGACTCACATCTAAAAATGCCGTAAGGTGAAGATATTTGTTTAAAATAGAATTCAAACAAACACACAATTATGTTCCTTTAACTATGATGAGCTGATACCTTTTATTTAGTAAGTATATGTACTACTTAAACTTTGTTAAAAATGTATTATTTATATATTGTAATATCATAAACTCAAATAATTTTGAAAACCTTGTAGGCAACATCGACAATATTTATTGTCTAATAACTCACAACTGACCGAATCTCAAATCTTTCGATTACAAGATGAACAATTTGCCACATGGTTCAAAACACATGTAAGTACTATCACAAACTCATTATCTCTTGCAAGTTACTGTATTTCATTACAGAATTCTTGTTTACTGTTTATTGTTGTACTTGATATACAAGGTTTATCAAATGGGAAGGAGTGCTACTGTTTCATTGTCTTTACTAAGCCTGGGTCCTGAAAGAAAAGTTAAGTGCTACAACAAGTATTTTGTCAATGGGTATGTGTTTCATATTGAAGAATACGGGCATGAAAGAAAGACATGTAACAACAGTGTTTGTGTTAAGGGATCGATTTGTAGTGAGTTTGAAGTTGACTAATACGGTAAATTAAAAGAGGTCGTCAAATTGCAATATCATACCTAGCATAATAAAGTGTTTTTTATTCAAATATTATTGGTATGACACCAATGACAGGGGAATCAGAGTAGATCCTCACTATGTTTTCGTCAAAATTAACTCAAAAGCTAGACTCCACAATGTAAACGATGTCTTTTTTCTCGCAAAGCAATGCCAACAAGTTTATTACACATACACCCCTTTCTTTAAAAAGAATCGATTAAGAGTTGATTGGTTATCTGTTTTAAAAACAAAACTCAGGGGTCGTGTAGAGGTTGTTCAGGATGAGAACGAAGACACAAGTGTGTGAGATGATGTCTTTCAAGTTAGTTAGTTGATTGAACCATATTGAGTTGCTTCATTAATTGACTTAGAAGAAAATTTAAATTTTCATGTCTTCGATGATAGTCTTGTTGATGATGACCCAGAGAAGTTGAATGTTGTTTTGAGTTAGAGCGAACAAGCACAAGTCTATGAAGATAATGATGATATCCACATTGAAGATTGCAATGGAGTTGATGACAATTCAATTAAAGAAGAAGAAAATTCTGACTAACTATCAGAACACGAAAGTGTAAATGAATATCTAATATTATTGATGAAATTTTATACCAAGAAATATGTATTTTATCACTGTTGTTATTGAGTTGTGTGGACAGTTTTAAATTTAAGTATTTATAGGGAAGATAAAAGGCAATACAGGCACAATCTGTCATGAACTGTGCACATCGCCGATGGAAATACAAACAGATTAAGTTCATCGGTATTTTCTAGAGGCGATTGGAATTGTTCACGTCCACATTATCGATGGAAATACAGACGGATTGCGTCTGTCGGTATTTTCCAGTAGCCATGGAAACTATTCACGTCCACATTGCCAATGGAAATATGTACAGATTGCGTCCGTCAATATTTTCCAGAAGCGATGGGAACTGTTCACTACCTTGTTGGAGAAGAAAATTAAAGTCATCTGCAATTACTGATGGATTTACCAACAAATTGTGAATTTCAATGCATAGGCAATTAATGCATTTCTGACCGTGTGTACTCATCTGCAATTACTGAGGAAATTACCAATGGACTGTGAAAATTCTGGAGGGTTTTTTAGAAATTTTAGTGCAAAATAAAAAATTCAAAGTGAATTCACCGATGGAATCACCAACGAAGAAATTAAAAATAATATTATTTAATAGTCCATTGGAAAAATCGCAGTATAAATCCCACCGAGAGCCCCTTCAGTTTATTTTTTTCTCCCCTTCGCTTCTTCCGTTTCAATCCAAAATATCTCTAGTTTTTGTGCTTTTAATCTTCATATGGTTCTATCTTCATCTTCAAAATTTAAAAGGTATATATTGTAATTCAATTTACTAAATGATTTTCAATTTTTCATCTTTTCTTTGTTTTATAAACAATATTTTTTTGCATTTTGTGTTTTTTTGTATTGTACGTAGATAAAGTCTAGAAATAAACAATATTAAGGTAAGCATTTTTCATTCCTAAAGTCTATAGTTTTTTTTTTTTTTTAATTTGTTGTCTATTTTATTGTTTTTATTGCTATAATAATTGATTATTTTGTTGAATTTTAATTGTTATTATTGAATTTTAATAGAGTGTTTGACTGTTAACACGCTATTAAGGTAAGCATTTTTCATTCCTAAAGTCTATAGTTTTTTTTTTATTTGTTGTCTATTTTATTGTTTTTTTTGCTATAATAATTGATTATTTTATTGAATTTTAATTGTTATTATTGAATTTTAATAGAGTGTTTGATTGTTTTCATGAATTTTAATTGTTATTGTTAAGTTTATATAGATGTTAGTTGAATATATAGAATTAAATTTTATTTTTTCCCTTTATTTTATAGTTAGAAACACTTTATTATCATTTTGAAAATGTGATGAAATTGAAAATTATGAAATTTATGGTATAAATAAAATAAAATAAAATAAACTGGTTTGTGGCATATATATTGTCAATATTTGCAAGTTTGAAAAATTTAGGTAGTCTCCAGTATAGGGGAAGTGCCGCCGAATTTTTTTAAAATAATTAAATTTGATTATGTAATTATTTGTTCAATTTGTGTAGAATGAAATCAATAGCATGTCGTTAGCATATAGTCGTAGCTAGTTCTTCTAGCAGCGAGGATGATGTGTTCTTAGGTGCCGATCAATAAGAGGCACTTACACCGACTCGCAACTCTGCCTTTTCCAATGCGGTTTCACAGCGTAGAGGTGGTGTGCCTTCACAACGGGGTCAATTCACCCGCAAGTATGAGGCACATTGGAAAGACGACCTTTCAATGTAAGTTTGTTTTGATTTTAGTTTTTTTTATTTATAACATAATTTGTGAACAACTAATTAATACACAATCCATAAAATATTTATAGAAGTAGCATAGTTTAGAGAGTCACAAATAATATATGTGACTTGTAAGTCATATGTGTCATATATGACTTTCTTAAATTGTAAAATGGCCTCAAAAAATCTCAATGAGGAGAGGGGAGGGATAAAAAAAGAGAGAAATAAACAAGTAAACCTTGAAGGCACACTGAAGCTCTATTGACAACACCATCAATATTATCGAAAAGATCCCAATAAGACAAATCCAATGACACCAAGGAAAGTCACTAATGAAGATTAAAATGGACCATATAAGTTGCCCGAAAGTGGCTAGGGCTCACTTTTCTTATATGACCCACTTTTATCACCATTGATGACCTTTATTACTGTCATTGTATTCACCTCATCAAGATCATTCCTATTGTACTTGTGATATCATCATCAAAGTTTTAGTGTGCCTTTGAGGTCTTTTTCTTCTTTTATTTCTTTGTTTTTTCTCTCTCCTCGTAATTTGTGAACAAATAGGAGAGAGAATAGGTACATCAAAACTCTAATGATGACACCATCAATATCATTAGAAAGATCTTGATGAAACAAATCTAACAACGCTAAAAAATATCACCAATGATGACCGGAGTGGGCCAACAAGCTCTCTAAAGATAAATGATCCCCTGCCACCTTTGCATAGTTTATGTGGCCCACTCAGTCTCTATTAGTGATCTTCCTTACTGTCATTAGATTTGTCTTATCGTGAACTTTCTGATAATATCGATGGTGTCGTAAATAGAGCTTTGGTGTGCCTCCAAAATTTATTTTTATTTTATTTTCTTTCTTTTCCCCCCCTCCTATTTCCTCTCTCCTTATTCTATTTTATTACATGTGATTTAACAATTTAAAAAAGTTGAATATGACACATGCGACTCGCTAGTCACAAATGCCATCCATGATTGTTTTAATTGAATTACTTTCGTAAACATTTTCTAGACTGTGTTATTTTTTTAACTAAACAAAATTAAGGGATATTTTTGGGCAAACCCGGTACTTTATGACATGCATGAAACATATTGATGAGGTTGATTTCTTTGTACTTCACTTTGAACACATCCCAAAGCATGTATCCAAACATTAGCATGTGTTTTGACTCTGTTCACTCACACCACTCTCCCAGGACAAATATTATCTATGTATTTTATGTGGTACAACCCCATTCAGGGAAGAAAACACTATGAGAATTGAATTGTCCTAGTTAGTGAGTCAGGCCGAAAGCTAGCCAACAAGAACACTCATCATGTAAAGGACCACTATGCTAAAAATCTTGATGGTTTAATGATATTATTTGTCCTATTTTTTGTCATACTTCGAAGTGAAAAAAAAAAGACAACTACTACACAATCATGAAGCAACAATCATATAGATGCATATAAATAGGAAACAAATTTCCCAAACTAGCATAGTGGGAAAATAATTCTCACTCTAGCACATAAACAATGGTCATACATGTACTACATGTGCACCTATAGGTCATGCATATAGTACATGCACAACCATCCGGCTAATTAATGTCAAGGTCGTCTCCTATTTTTTTCTTCTTCCCACAATCATTTCTATCTTCCACTGCTTTTTCTTCCTCTTGTGCCACTCTCAACTCAAACAACCTTATCTTCATCATATAAAAAAAACCATCCATATCTCATCTCCACAATATGCCTCACCTTTCGGTCTCTCTTTCCATCGCCGCTTCTCTTTAGATATCACCCGTGACAACCAAAAATTTCTCTCTCAATCACTGCCACTGACACCACCACCATCACCCATAAGCTACCCATTTAACCAATTGAGGTATATTCATATTTCCCCATATTAATTTGTTATTATACTTGATTAATTTGTGAATTTTTAGTATAAATATTTTAGGGTTTAGGTTAGTGTTTTTATTGATTTTTTCAAATTAAAGATTAATTAGATATAAAATTTGTTAAGTGAATGTGTATATTGTCTTATTTAGTAAGAAAAATTAATGAAATATGTTGTTTTGATTATGTAAGTGTTAGGATTTTAGGGTTTAAGTTAGGGTTTTTATTGATTTTGCCTTATTGAAAATTAATTAAAAATAATTTAAGTAAGTGTGTATATTGTCTTATTTAGTAAGAAAAATTGATAAATTATGTTTTGATAATTATGTTAGTGTTAGGGTTTTAGGGTTTTAGGGTTTAGTTTATGATTTTTGTTAATTTTGAATTTTTTTTAATCTAACTTGAATGATTTGTTATATTGACAAATTAGTATTATGTTTTGTTATGATTTTCACAGAACATGTCTTCTATAATGGGAATTTTATATTATTATAGTGGTAAAATCATTGATAATGATAATGGTATCATTTATCATGAAGGAAGTACCAAGTTATATTGCTTGAGATTAAACAGTTCATTTGATAAATTTAAAAATTTAATGTGCTAAGGAATTGGATGGAATTTCGTTGAATTTTATGTTGACATTACTTGGAGGATGTTGGGTGTGGGTCATCTGACTCGTTATGTCGGTGTGCCTATTACTAGTAATATGAGTTTTAATGCAATAGATAAGTTGATCACTGTAAATATGTTGCAAATACTAGAGCTCTACTTGAGTAGAAAACCTAAATTAGGAAACTCTTAGAGTTTAGAGTTGATTCGAGTCCCAAGTTACAATAAAAAAAACCACAAAATCATAACATGCAGCAGGTCCATCTAGGATAGTTGGTGATGCATTGAACTTAACATTGGTTCAAAACATGGTGCATATGGAACCTCAATTGGGTATGGTAATAGCTCTATATTGTTATGATGAATCTGAACCGAGTAATGATGAAGATATTGTCATATCGATTATGTAGTTGAGGATAATGAGAAAGGTGAGCCAATAAACCAAACAATGAGACCCCTTGTTTCAAAATTTGAATATGCTAGTGAGTCTACTCATATAATGAGTTTTGATTGGGCTTTGAGTCTTAGGAATTTAGGCTTAAGTACTAAGATGGAGGTTGGATAAATGTTTTGAAATAAGGCTGATTTAGCCAATACAGTTATATGGTGGCATATAAAAAATTCACTTCAATACAAAGTGTAATGTTTAGTGCAACTATAACGTAAGCATGAACCATCATGTCAATGGTATTTACATGGGGTATATCACAATAATTATGATTCATTTGAGATTTTAAAATTAAAAGAGCCCCACATATGTAATAATCCAATGGTTATGCAACCCCACCATTGGATTGACTCTGATTTTATTGCTAATATGATGTTGACCATTGTCAAAGCTAAAATAAGTATTAAACTTACAACCATTCAAGCAACTATCTATAAAGATATTTTGTATGATATATTGTATAAAAAATCTTGGTTGGCTAAACAAAAAATATTGGAGAGATTGTTTAGATCATATGAAGAGTTTTTTCAAATATTGCCTAGGCTACTATTAGCTTTGAAAGAATCAAATTTTGGTATAATTATTGAGTGGAATCATAAGATGGTTGATGGTGATACAATAGTATTTGGGAGAGTATGCTAGGCATTTAGACCTTCAATTCAAGGGTTTCAATATTGTTATCCACTAATAAGTATTGATGGCACTCACTTATATGGAAAGTACAAGGCAAAAATCTTGTTTGTAGATGCTTATGACTTAAATAATTGGTTTAGATTTGATTCACCGACATGTCATGGGTAGATGTATTGGTTTATGTTTAATTTCAAATAAACATGCGGCAATTAAGAATATTATGTCACAGATATGAACTAAGCCAGATGGGTACTATCATTATTTTTCTCACCACTTTGTAAGTAACTTCAATAAAAGATTTAAAAATATGGCATTGGAAAAACTATTAGATAAGATGTGTCAAGAGCGTTCGAGATGAGAATTTGATATCATGTATATGATTTGAATGACAGGAATGATCAAATTAAAGAATAGCATGAGATTGAATTAAAATAGAGATGGGCATTATCATATGATGGTGGTTATCGTTATGGAATTATGACCACTAATTTTTTAGATATTTTTAATAATGTCATGAAAAGTGTTCATGGTTTGTTTGTAACGGCTATAAGGCAAATTAACTTTTTAGGACTAATCAATATTTTTTTGATTGAAGATCTATAGTTGATGATTGTATTAGTCATGGTGTATTGTGGCCTCCGCAAGTGCTTCCTAGACTTATTGTTGATGCATCAAAATCAAGATCACATGATTTGAGTATAATTAATATCCTAGATGGCATTTTTCATGTTGAAACCGCCCAGTAATTGGTGGTAAAAGAGAGGTTCAACAACGGTTTCATTTAATCAAAGAACGTGTGCATGTGATAAATGACAGTTATATCATCGATCATGTCCACATCTTATTGCATGTTGTACATTGTGGTATTTTGACTTTGAAGATTTTGTTAACCCTTTATTTTCTAACATCATATATAGAAATTCATATGGTTTTTATTTTGAACCTTATGATATTCCATCATGACTTAATTATACTAGGCCACGAGTTGAAGGGTGTCTAACTAGATGAAGAGTTGAAAGGAGTCAATGTAAATCCACTCGTCTGCATAATGAGATGGATGCTAGAGAGGGACATACACAAAAAAGATGTGGGTTATGTGGTGTACCTAGTCATACTAGAAAAACATGTTAAAGTGGATAACTTATGTGAAGACTATTGTTTTAAACTGAGATTTTTATTTCATATCTTTATGTTATGTTTTTATTTTTATCCTTTTATTCTATATTCTTTTTCATATCTTTATGTTATGTTTTTATTTTTATCCTTTTATTCTATATTCTTTAACATTTTTTTCATAGGTACACGTCATAATACGAACTAGGGGAGGTGGATCTATAACAGGATATTGTGGCATGTGAGAGGACGAGTCCTTATTATTTTCAGGTCCTAATGATTTATTGGTATTGCGATTGTAGTACAAGCATCAGTCCTAGGATATTTGGGCTTGATGACTAAGTTAATTTTTAATATATAACATGGTCACATGATAAATTATAAATGTAATTGAATACTTATTTTCATATTTTTATGAAAATCTCAGGGTGTTGCGATTAAACCTTGTCATCATGCCCCGATAGGCCTAGATGATCGTGTTCGACCTTATGCCATTGAAGCTGAATTTTTCAAGATCAATCATCTATGAGGCATAAATATTGATCACAACTTGATTGCAGCATTAGTTGAGCTGTGGAGGCAAGAGATCTATAAATTCCATTTTCATGTTGGAGAGATGAAACTGACATTATAAGATGTTGTCATTCTAGTCAACCTTCTTGTAGATGGAATTCATGGAATTCCTATTATAGCCCCCACATCTTTCAATAAAGATGATTTATGTCTTTGTCTATTGGGACGGGTGCCTTTCTCTAAAGGATATAAAAGGGAATATATTAGGTTAACATTGTTGAAGGAGAGTTTTGAGACCCCATTAGAGGGTGTTATAAAGATTGTATTATATTATTATGCTAGCGCATATATAATGCATATGTTTCAAGCCACGATCTTCAGTAGTTTGACAAGGAATGTAGTTCTATGTTACTTTGTTGTCATTCATAACCACAGTTAGGACTCAACAATGCTTGCATATCTATATCACTAGCTTTCCCACGCATACATATTAGACAGGAAACAAATCAATGAATGTTTATTGTTTCTATAGGTATAATTTGATATTATATTCTATTAAATGGAGTTAATTTAAATATTTACTAATCATTTTTATTGTAAATATGAAGTTATGGTAGTGGGAGCATCTTCACATATATTGTCTTGATATTTGGAGAAATCAGATGCTCGACATGATTACGGGAAGACTACTCTCAATTGAAGCTCGATAATAATAATTATGAATGAATTATTAAATTTTATTTCTATAATTGTTTTTTCTAAATCAACTATCTTGAACAAGTTAGTTGGGTTGGGGAGAGGATTAGGCATTTTACACAAAATCTCATCCATGTTCACGAGTTCTATCGAGATGAGTTGGATTTACATGAGCCTTACCAGGTATGTGTGAACTTAATTGTTTATTTTCTTATTTAACTTTATGTTTTAGTGTGAATGCTTTTAATAAATATGTTTTATGGTTTCATACATGATATGCACATCGTACGTTGATGATTTGATTGGAAGAGCATCTCCATTATCCATTAAAGGAAGTGATTTATGTCTATCAGTGGTCTCGATGCACTGTTTTACCATAGTTGAGGTGCATTGTCCTAATTAAGTAATGTGTCAGTTTGGATTGCATCAACACATACCTGATGATGTTAACACACTTAATGACCTGCTTGTTGTTAATCATCAAGGTAAAGAAGAAGATGATTAGTCGATGGTTCATGCATAATATATCAATTTTTAGCATGCTAGGAGAGATCACATATTTACAGAGATGTATCCGCCTATTGAGTTAGATATCTACATGTCTGAGTACATGAACATAATAAGGTAATTCATAATGCCACCATAAGAGTGTGTTACGAGACATCCACGTGACACTCCACATCAACTAACATGTAATCTAGATAATTATGAGTCTCGTGCATCGAGATATAATATATTGGTATGTATGGAATAGTTTTTTTAAAATGTAATAATGTTCTTATTTATATCTTAAAAATGATAATATAATTGTTTCTAATATATTAGATGAATTTTTGAATACGTGAGGGTTAGAAAGCTATGACCGCAGTTTGTGATGCTACTGACAATGTTGTGCGCGATGCTTTCAATACTTGGTTCTCATCGTGTTGTTCTTCACTTGATGAGGTTAGGGAGGCTCAATGTTTGGACAATGCACTAGAGGAGGATGACCATGTTTATCATGTACAATGATGACATGCTCGTGGATCTGATGGTGCAGGCTCATCGACAAGTTAATTTGTTAGATGTTTAACTAAATAATTTAATTAATTTATAATTGAATTGATATTCTTTATTGTAATGAATTATTTTGGTGTTGAGATTTTAATTTTTTTTCATTATAAATATACATGCTATAGAAATTAGGTGATTCTAGTGGTTGTTGGTTATTGTCTATTATTGTTGTTTTTATGATTCTGTGAAATGTTGGCTTAAACTATTGTTGTTATTTATTACTAGGTGTAACTATGTTTTTGCCATATAGACAACTGAGATAGTTGAGACGGAGAGCATCTAGTATTTTAATAAATCGTGTATTTTTTATATGTGCGACTAGTGATTATACATATAGGACATGCGCCACCACTATTTATGTGTTATAGTGAGAATTATATTCCTAGCTAGGAAATAAATTTTTTCACTATATTAATGTGAGAAAATACTAAAAAAAAATTGAGGGAGGTAGAGAAGAAGATGTCTTTATGTGTTTAGCCTATCATTTCAAGACTTCTGTCGTCTCTTAACAGACAACAACATGGTCAAATGAAGAGATAGTCTTATAGAATATTTCAAGTATTATTCTCCCTAGAGAGGTACTTGAAAACCGCTAAAACGGTGTAAAAATGAATTTAAGTCGATGAGTACAGTTTGGTTGTAATGAATTTGTGGTTTTTAATCATTAATTGGTTAGATGCAATCCCAGACTTGTGGGTTGCAATTATAACTATATATCTCAGTTGGAGTATCTATACTATTAAATCTGAAGCAGGTGTTCAAAACTTAAATGTACTAGGTAATAGGTTGTTGATCTGATTAGCTAACTTCAAATCCTTCTCACTTTAAGATACATGATTTTCTTCTTTCTTAAAAATAATAAAGAAAAGAAGAAAAATCTTGGGGTGTTGGACTTTCTTGAATTATCATTCATCCATGTCAAGATTTGATTAAGACATATCCAGACTCTTGGATATTCTTAGGATTTGAATCAAACATGTTTCGATTTCTTAGAGAGGAAATGGCATAGGATAATTAGAAGAGCAATAACTTGGTGTGATTTGAAACTAATCTCTTATATTTCATGTTCTTAATAACTAAGTTCATATTCTTGGTTAGGTCAAAAAGGAAAACAATGTCTAGATGGAACTTTTTCCTACCAAGCTATATGCCATGCCATGCCATGTTCATAAGCTTTCTTCTAACCCGCTTTTGCTTCAACGTCATAATGATGGTGCCTAAGGTTTTTCTTTTCTACTTCTCTCTCTAGCAATAATGGTATTGATTGACATTAGAACCCTTTTCTCTTTTGCTCCATCAGAACAAATGGAGAGCTTCTATGGTTATAAGATTCCACCACTAAAGATTAGCCTAAACATATAAATTTAAACTAGCTGACATTACAAGCATCAGACCAGCTAAGTTTTGCTAGCATGGATATGATATTGGTAGTGTCTTTTATCTTAAAAGCCTCAAAATATCAATTATGGTCCTTGGAGACCATGAAAAAGCCCCTTTGGCTTCTTTCTTTATATTAAAAAAGCTCCTTTTAAAATATTCTTTTGCAAAAATTGCTCTTTGATTCAATGGGGTAAAAAGTGTTCATGTCAAACATAGTTATTGAATGTTTCTTTAGCTCATGAAAATTGGTTTCGTTTTTTGAATTTTGCATCATTTTATAATATTAATCATTAATTACACGTGCGTCCCATTAAATAGCACAAGAGCAACCCCGCTTAATATGGCAGTCATAGTGCTTTTTGAAGGTGATATATGTTGCAGATGCAATTGATATCTTGACATTCACATAATCATGTTGTGGATTGAGAATTTGAATCAGCTAGTCACTGAATAAGGCATTTTGTGTTAGGTGACGGGTTGAGCATAACAAAATTGAAAAATTCATTAAACATAAAGGATTGTTTTAAATTTAACGTCTCCCTAATTGGCTCCCCTCTCGAATTTTTAGTCCGTTAGGTATAAAGTTCATAGCATCAACAATCAAACAATTAAAAGTTAATTAATCGCTCAAGGAATTATCTTAAATCACCAGAAGTTTATATATACGATTATGCAACTCTCTTCAGGAATTAGTATATACTAGTTTACAGCCTGCACTACATTACATATAGAATATTAAAAAAAAAATTGAATGTGAAAAAAAAAATTCAGTTCACTGAGAATTATTTGATATTGTTATTAAACATGATTCAGCAGTTTAACTTTGAAACTTTCCAACCTGATTTTTGTCTATCTCGAGTTTAAAATTACTTCACATGGGACTTTTCTTGACATGACCTCATCGACTTGGTAGATCAAAAAATAACCTGAATTA
>Ga0325411_1000476_pt1 | contig 42116 bp, 28 predicted proteins | sample PopdelMetagenome_13_FD_206181 | JGI IMG/M metagenome (GOLD analysis project Ga0325411, IMG submission 206181) | Populus deltoides microbial communities from Bellville, Georgia, United States - Xylem-PdIQD-R4 | ecosystem: Host-associated > Plants > Phyllosphere > Stem > Wood/Secondary xylem...
CTACACAAAATTTCAGAGGAAATGCATGTCGAAGGTGGGTGAAATAAGGTGATGTGAACCAAACAAAGATTCGAAGTTAACGACTACGTCCTTTTCTAAGACACATGCACTCGGCTGCTAAAGGTCACACCAGAAGAGATGGTAACATTCTCATCAAGAAGAAAGACGTAGACTTTATACTTTTGGTAAGCTAAGAAAGCACGTTACAAGAACGGGTTATAACGGAAAAGTTTGTCATGATCTTCTCTGTATTCTTCTTCTGATTTAAATAAGCAGACGCTCACATGGGAGTTAGATGAAAGTGAGAATCATTCAACAACCTGAAAAAACCCATCTCCTCTCACTCATCTTTCTAACCTCATACCTCATATATATATATATATATCAATGTTCAGATCTAATATATGCTTGAAATATGAGATATTTGGTTCTTTTATTCAAATGGGCCCATAATCGAATATGGGGTGTTGAATGAAAGAAACCCCATATCTTATGATGATTCTAAAATTGATCATGCTTCCACCAAGACAGATCTGTTTCTAATTTCTGTAGTTGTTTTATGGGAGCCGAAATGCAGATGCAGCTGCCATGCCAATCATAAGTGCATGGTGCAAATGGAATGTACTATTGCACACCCAAATCCTCATAAAAATGATTGACAAACTAACACTAGATGTCCTCCAACTATTATGTGATTAATTAAGAAAATAGATTGACGAAATCTCAAGTGCTGAGGCCTAAGTTTTCGACTCATGGCCATCTAGCTGTAGTGTACAGAGTGTTTGTAATCCAACACACTGGAGAATCACCAAAGGCGCACTTTTTGAGTCCAGACTGGTTGATGAAGACCATCCAGCAGCAAGGTCAGTCACCACAATCCAAACCTGCATCAATTCCATTCTTGGACAATACATGATCACACGACTCGATGAGCCTAGACTATATCTTTCACGCATGACACATCCATCCCATTCATTTACCTTTTGGTTTCTGCAATGTGATCTTAGCAGTCAATGTAACATGATGAAAGTCCTGTTACATAAATTCCAGTTCTACAAGGCACTTATGCGTGAATCTTGAATAAATCGAGTGCAACCTCAACAGAAATTTAAATTACTTCAAACATAATACATGTATTTACATCAAAATTGCATCCCAAGTGATGTCCTCGGTGACAGATTTATGTCAATTAATGCTTGGGATTAAGAATGGATAAGATATGCATGTAACAATTCAATCCCCCGGATACAAATAGATAGAAAAAATGCGGTGTTATACAACAGAGTTGAGACTAAAAAAGCAAAGAAACAAAGAGTATGGCAAACAACCAAGAAGCAACAACAGCCTTCATTGATCTTCTGCTCTTCTACGTTTCTTCGACTTCTTAATTTCGTGGTCATTAACAAATGACAACATCTCTCCGCCTACAGTAATCTGCTCTTGCATTTCCATTTCTTCCTCAGTCTTTGTCTCCTTATTACTGACAGGAAGTCAACTAAAAGTTAAAATTCACAAAATTGAAAACAAATTCATCCAAGGTTTGGAGAAGTAAGTTCGGTTGAAAACCTGTCAGTTGCAGCATCAACAAAATATTTATCTAACCAATGGACACTTCCAGTATTAGCTGGAATCAAGGATCCTGAAATGTGCAGTATTTCCTCATCCAAACTGCAAAAATTAACCAAATCCAAACACTTACAAGATCTTTATTGAGTCATGTACACTGGATAGTATACGAATAAACTAAAATCTACTTTATGCTGTGTAGGTCTCAGTAAAATTACTCAATCAACCCAATTTCATGACAGGGGAGCATAACCAATGGACACTTCCAGCATTAGCTGGAATCAAGGATCCTGAAATGTGCAGTATTTCCTCATCCAAACTGCAAAAATTAACCAAATCCAAACACTTACAGGATCTTTATCGAGTCATGTACAATGGGCAGTATACGAATAAACTAAAATCTACTTTATGCTGTGTATATCTCGGTAAAATTACTCAATTAATCCAATTTCATGACAGGGGAGCATGCAGCAGTGAGTTTGGCATGCCCCCCTGCAGGAAAGAGAAGCATGATTCAATTGGATATGTTGAGACCCCGAACAATTTATCAAAGTCGGAGGAAGAATTACTTGTATCATAAAGCCAGTATAACTAAAGGCATGGAAGAGAGAAACCAAATTTTCAAAATTATAAAACAAAAAAAATCCAAGCTTGATGAGATTTAAAATATCCACCAGCACGAAAGTGTCAAATGTTGCCTCCACAATTTTCAGTCTGTCTATTAGACTGAGGACAGAAGTAAACTATGCATGTCTTGTCATAAAGCTTTTAAAATTAAAAACAAAAAGAAAAGTTACATAGTAATCCTGTTCACCTTCGTGAACCTCTTGCAATTCTTGCAAAGATAAAATATGATCAAGTAACTAGATTTAGCAAAAATCACACATGTAATATGTTAATGCCTGAAACAGAAGTATTTGATTGTTGATAAGGAATGCTTTGAACATTATAGTCGTTCTCTTCTTCTCTCTCTTTTTTTTAAAAAAAATTGCTAGCACTAAACTAGGGCCTGACTGAGCAACCAGTAGTCCTATCTATCTTCCTATCCACACACAATCTTCCAAGTAAATAAAATCTAAAGAATCGGGTGTCAAACTCTCTGCAATAAACATTCCAATGATTAAGCAGATGCACTACAAATGCCCATGGACAATTATGTTACTGAAATTTGATTGATTGATCTCTGTTCCATATTGATATCTTTTCTATTTAGATATTAATGTTGAAATGAAAGTTAGTTAAAGGGTCATGTATCTTTTTAGGAGCAAGATCATCCAACTTGAATTTAGAAACCTTAATGAAATCAGTTTACAAGTCCATGTTTATGTGTGTCATACTTGTGCATGCAAGTGATTGGGATGAGCAGATTATACCAGGAAGGAAAAGGACCATGTGTTTCACAGAGATCAAGCTATTCTAAAATATAACAATAATATGTCACCTCTTGACTTCAAAACGTATCACAGCTCCAACCTTTATCACATGCCGCTTGTGATATCTGCTAACATATACCCCCTCCCCATGTTTCTACAGCAAATATTAAGTGATAAGCAACAATATCAACTCTCTAGCTGCAGAAAGGAAAACGATATGAACTTCAAAGCACAAGAGTATGGATGTACATACAGCTTTATACTTTAACTCGTTGCGGATATTTTCATCTGTTATAATTGCAGATGAAAAACCAAGAACAATGCAATGAATAGATTCCCGAGTAATTTTCACCACCTTTCCCTCTGAAAGTTGAATAAAAAAATTATTAAAGCAGAACAATAACCTCACACTTCAACATCAATTCTAAATAAACTTCACAAACACCTTATGTTACTGAACCACAATAAATACATACATTAAAATACTAATCAAATTATTATTATTGTATAGAAAAAACAATTTACAATTACTGAAAAAACAACATGAAGAAGCAGAAGAAAAAACAACCTAAAAGCATGTTCGGCTTCGGGGAGAAGATTAGAAGGTTTGCTCGAAGTCTGACACCGAAATAAGGGTGAACCCCAGAGAGAATTCTCGCACATTTATCTTGAGGGTCAACACTATAAGCCAAGACAACTCCATCAAATGCTTGAGAATACCTGCAATAAAAAACCCACTTTGAGAAAAATAACACAACAGTCTAGAATTCAAGAGAAAGTGAAACGGCAAAGGAACGAACTTGAAGAGCAAAGAGCTGAGTTCACGGAGGATTGCTTTATCAACATTCTTGCTCTGCGATGGATGCACGTAAACTATCAAATTAGCATCTGATTTACTCAATCCCTCCATTGGTGAAGGCTAAATTTTTGGATTTGGAATTCAGCTGCAAAGGATTTGGGGATTTTACTGGAAGCGGCAAAACCCTAGATAAACCCTGCGAAAGCAAAGCATGGATTCTTGAATTGTTTTTTCACTGCTTGTTGAAGCTATTAATGAGGAGAACTTGGGCCACAATAGGTGGGCCTTGAGGTTTTTGATCTGTTAATAGGCATGGCTCAAAGTAAATGTCCTTTGACATTAATGGGCTAGATTTCAGCCCGATAAATGCCACGCTGTCCGTGTTTTTCTTGCACAAAAAGGGGATTTAAAAACAAAATTAGCATGGTGCCCAGAATTGTTTATAAAATAAAACTTATTTAAAATAAAAATACTACATTTGAGTTTATTACTTGAGCCACTAGAAAAAAAAATAACTTGCAGCGCCAGCACTATTGCCACGACAACAATTGCAACATTAATATTGCCGCAAGAAGTTAAGGTTTAAGGGATTGCATTAGCAAGTCTTTATTGCTGAATGTTCTACTCTTTATTCTTGAGTGAGGTAGAGATTAATGATGTATTGCTTGAATTTCATACTAGATGATGAGTTTATTTACCGGTACACCGTCAAGGTTGTCTTAATTGTGCTGGTTTGTTATTGCAGTCTGACAGTGTTTTTGAATTTTTTTTTCTAGTTTTAAATTATTTATCTTTATGCTTTTTAATTGTTTTGACATTCTAATAGCTTATTTAAGTATCAATGAGTGGTTCTAAATCTAGGCACTTTAACCCTAAGTCCCAGCCTACCGGAGCAATGCCTTGCAGGCTTGAAGAAACAAATGATTTCCATCAGGCAATGAGGCTAAGGGGATTGATTTACCAACAAACATCTTTTATCATCAGAGCATACCATGCAAGTGCCCGTCTGGATTAAAGGTGGAGGTGAATCACTAGAGAAGAGGAAACGTGGGAAAGAGAAGGCTCCTTTTTTCCTCCTTTACTGATGAAAATAGCCCGTAAAGTAACCTTGAATAATGAATATCGGCCCACATTCACAGAGACCAAAGAGAATATATCTAGACGAGTAAAGTGACAATAGAATGGAGACGGTGAGAGAGGCTATAAAGACAAAATGGAGTTCCTTCTCATCAGAAGATTCAGAAGCAAATGTCCCCTTACATCCCAACAGGCCATCCTGCTTCCATGTTCCCCTTGCACCACGCTCGTTTATACCTTCTTTCACTATCAATTATCACTCGTGGAGCCCTCGATTCCCGTTGTTCATTCCCTTCATGTATCGTCTAACAAAATCCAAGGAGAATTGCACTTGCTATGATCTTGTTCTTTAATCTCCATTAAATGCTTTTGTTTTTACCCCAATGAAAAGCTGAGATCCTCCATCATAATCTTAATCATTTGCTTGTTCTGTGAAGCTTATCCAGTGATCAACATGCCCGTCTACTGTATGGCTGTGATCTTGCCATCAATTTGATGGATGGACCCACCTTGTCTTTGTTATCTTCTTTTCTCATCTCCCAATGTAATAACTAAATACTATTTGAATTCTACTTGTATCTTTAAAAGAATTTAAATTTAAACGTACATGTACTAGATTAACTCAGAGGGTATATCTGCTATCTTCTTTTTTTCTTTTTTCTTTTTTTTTGAAAAAAAACACAAATTACTTTCAGACAGAATAATAAGCCCAACACAAACAACATTAGGGGATTTTATAGGATAAACATTGCATGCCGTGTCTTCCTTTTTCTTTATTTGAGGGAGATTACATCATTAGGCATTGACCCAGATACAATCATGAGTAGAAAATGAGGAAACCACACTAGTGCCTCGAGGCATAATGTGCAAGGGTCCCAGCCCAAAGGCACACTATCTTCTCCTTTTTACAATGCTCTACCTATCATTGTACTGGCTCGGTCCGAGCCGTCTGTACACACCTAAAGTCCGTGTACTTACGCCATGAAAAATGGATGTCAAATTATGGAATTTCTTCTATGACTTGAACTCTCGAGACGTGGATCCTAAAATATATTTTGTGGGGCCACGAAAATTACTTTGTGGAACACTGGAGCTTGCTTGTTTCTATTGAACACCACTCCGTGGTCCCCACCCTTTGACAATGATAAGGCTCTATCCCTTACAGGTGATGTCCCTTGCTTAAACAAGTGGGTAGGACCCGCTATTATAACAATCTGGGAGATTGGATTGGGTAGATGTTCATGGTAATACATGAGATTTAGGGTAGGTTTGTTTTTTAGGCTGCGTTTCACTTCAATCATATATTTTATTTTCTTTCATCAATCAATATATATCTGGATTTATATTGATTTCATTGAAAATAGTTGCCTGGATGCATGTTAAAAAAACTATAATTTATGGTTTTTTTAAAATGTAAATGTCAACATGACTTGCATCTTCTTTCAATGCGGGTAACTTGAGCTTATTTTTTAAGAATATATTCGGTATAAAAAAATTAAATTAAATTTTTGTGTTTTTTTAATAATTTTAATATATTAATGTAAAAAATAAATATAAAAATATTATTTTTATATATTTATAAACAAATAACACTCTTAAAAACAATTGATGATTAATCAGACTCAATAGAAAGTCAAGAATCAATAAAATAGCATTAAACACATGATCAGCATGGTGGGCCCACATTCCTCAAATCATACGAAACCATTTCCATGATGGACACGTGGAACAAGATCAACGGTGCTTGGACATATCAAGCTGAGAATACGGCGAGTTTAAGTTCCAAAGCCATAGAATAATGTGCTGCTAGAGAAAGACTAGAGAGAGGAGAGAGTCCTCAAATTATCTAGTCCGCGTGCCACTCGATTTTAGCGTCGCGTCTAGACCGTCCGATCATATTCCTCATCCACATAATGCGTGCTCGCATCACGTGGCGATACTTGGACTGTCAAATCTATACTAGAGGCGCCCTGAAATTCTACTGGGGAGCATGGTCCCTGTGGAAGGACCTAAACAGCAATATGCTGGGGACTTTTTTTTTTTTTTACAAATAAAATCAAATTCAGAATACTCGCAAAATCTTCTTCTTCTTTTTTTTTCGAAACAAGATTTTGGTTTCCACACGGTAGCTAAGTGCGTGTTTGGGCATTTGGATTGTGACTTAAAAAATAATAATTAAGAAGAGTTATAAATTGTATTTTTTGTATTAATTTTTTTTATTTAACTAAACAAATATATTTTTCTTTATAATTAAGAAAAAATATATTTTTCAGCGCTGCAAACAATGTGTCATGTAGCACGTCAATCCCTCTTCAAGATGCCAGATTGCTAGGATGGGCGATTTTAGACCAGCGGTGATAAGGTCAGAGAGAAATAGGTGTAATTATTAGCTGTAAATTGAACTAGCATGGTTGCCACTATTTTAAAAAGCAGTTACTTAGCATTTATATACTCCGCATTTGTTGGGATCAACTTGTTGGGATCAACGAAGATGTAATAAAACGTTATTCGGAGGATGAGGTTTGTCTTTGCTTGGATTTGGCCTCGGTGCCACGCCAAGGAACTGTCCCCTCCCTCAACTTGGATCGATGGCTGCAAGATCCTCTCGGCATGGTGTCTACTGTCTAGCTAGAAGACAAATTCAACAAAGTCGTCCTCGAGTTTTTTATTTCTTTGCTTAGGGTGACTCCTGCTGCCCCCGCCTTCGGAAAGGCTGTGCTCTTTATTCTCTCGGGATAGGGCCACCAATTGTGGTGGTAGGTTGGTCATGGCAAAAAAAATAATCATAATAAATGGAGATCCGTGCGTGACCCTCTTGCCCATGCAACAGTAGCGGCATGGACATCCCATTCCCTTTCCATACTACTGGAAATTCACGAACATGGCATGAGCCATTTATTTTGGAAAGGTCTCCCCTCTCTTTCTTTTTCCTTCCTCCTTCGTGGATTCACTTTGGTGCTTTCAAATCTCAACCAACCAAATCTCACTCTTTCTGGCCAAAAATATATTTTAATGCCAGCTACGTATGCAATCGAGTGTTCCCTTTCGTTCTTCCATACAAGGAGTTTATATAAGGAGCTCCTTCTACTTCCTTTTAGCCATTGAAGACTTATGGGGTTGTTTTTATCTACCATTTGAACTTGAATCCTCTCTGCATTTTAAGGTTATAAAAAACAATGCTAAAAACTTTATAAATAAATATAATTCTCTCGATTTAGCCTGGAAAACAACCGTGATTTACAGAGGCATTGATATTTGATAGCTAAATATGTATACAGTCCTGAGGAATTCCATGATCACATCCAAGAAAGGACTGCCATGCAAGATACAAAGGGGGATATACACACCGGAACAAACATAGAAGACAAAATGGAGGCTGGATATGAACTTTGAAGTCTCCAGCCATGCTGAGACCAAATGTGAAAGCCAGAAACGGCGCCGTGCACAGACAAGCACGGGGGCATGACACGTAATCGCTTCATGTTATCCTGTGCCTCCCCCTATTGTTTTGTCGTGAACCGCACGCTTGAGGAACGGTCAAATAAATCAGACCACAAAAGCGCATGGGGATATATAAAAGCCTTTCCTCTCTCCTTCTTTTTAATTTCCAAACAATCAAGATACCAAAAACACATAAACAAACCAGAATTTGCTGTGAGAGAGCAGGTGAAATGTAAAGCACACCAAGATCCATGTCGCAAAAGCCAAAAGCTAAAGCTTAGAAAAAAGAAAAAGGGGAGACCTTGGAAATTAGCCACCAATTATTGATTATTTAAGTCTACAAACTAAAAAAGTTTATCAATTAAGTCACCCATCTCATAGAATTGCTAATCAGGGCTCGGTTGGGTTAGAAAAAAGAAGTATATATATAGTTCAATTCAGTTTTTTTTATTAAAAAAACCAAAGCAAAGCTTTTTATATGTATATTTAGACCGAACTAACCGAAATTAGTTTAAACCGACCAAGTTCTGTTCAGTTTTTTAAAAATAAAAACCATCAAAAACTTGTGTGGTTATTTCGTGGGTCTTTTCTAGGGGTTTTATAGGGTTTTTTTAATGACTAAGTGCAGTTGTATTTTTATAAAATACAGGCATGGCTAAAATAAATAAAATGGTTAAAAAAAATCATTAAAAATAGAAAGAAAAAAAGAAGTAGAAGAAGATACCAAGTTGTCCCAAAAAAAACATATATATGTGCAATTACAAATTTTTGTTGCAAGTAAAACCTATCTAAATATTGAACATGTTCTCTTTTATACATTAAAAACAATATTAACTTCATGTTTTAATAGAAATATGCAAATCTTAAGGGTTTATGACAAGAAAAAGTGCATTACCATCATGAATAAAAAACTTTTAAAATTTTAGGATATCTTTTATATTTATTCTTATGAAAACATATTATAAGTATATAACATCCTTTTATATTCATTCTTAAGAAGCTGGTTTACTTCGATTAAATCGATTTCAAAAGCTTTAAATCCAAACAAACTAGTTTTTTCTAATTTTTTTTTTATTATGTTTTCAATTTTTTTAAAATTTTTATGCTTAGCCGTAATCATATACATACATCAAGAATATATAATAAGAAATCCAAAGAAAATAACATAATATAAGACACTTAAAAAACTAAGCTTTCCATAAACATCATCAATCTTGATATGGATAGAAACTTGTATGGAAATCATACCGATCTCACATACAAACTTCTCCCAAACAAAGTAAGTTCGTCTTGATCGTTTCATAAATAAATAAATAAATAAAACTGATGAATTGCTAGGCATGATCTTATCATTTCATATAATCGAGCTACAAAATTATAAAATTTGTTTATATATTCTATTTTAAACACATATAAAACTAATCCCTTTCGAAAAAACAGTTAAGGCTCCACGTTAAGAACATGCGACGATCAATTAGTGGAGGATTCAATTGAGAGAAGGTTTAGTTCGAGGACTATATTAAGAATCGATAAATAGTTGAGAGATTAAGTTCAAGGTTTCCCTAAAAAAGAGCACCCCCTCATAAATCCTCGTAATCCACGTGCTAAAATGCGCCACCCTCGCATTCTTTCTTTTTCTCTCCCTCCCTTTTTAAAAACACACACGCACTATTTCTATTATTACTTGTTGAAATCACTATCCTCTGTGCCTGATTTCGTGTTCTCCTTGTTTTACTTTGCTTTATTAATTTTATCTTATTTATTGCATCGTTTACTTTTGTTTTAATTGGGATTTTGGACTGCCTTAAAACAGTTTAAAGCTGCAAAGAAATAGCCATTTCCGGAAAGTGTGAGTGCAGGTTAGTAGTATGCCTACCCTTTCTAGTTTCAACTTTCAAGCAAGAACCAGCGTGTCACTGCCTTCACATTTACAGAGACATAAATCGATGAGATAGATAGAGGGAAGATTTCTTTTTGTTTTTTGGATTTATTGATGATGATGATAGAGGGAGATCAGTGGTTTCATTGATTGAAAAGTCGGACGAATAGTAGCTACAAGAACACCACACTCATGCTTCGGTCCGCGTGCTTTGATGAAAAAAACTTTTGGTTTTTGTTGTGTCAATAAAAAAGCTCTCTTTCCTGCCCCACACCATAAAAGGATCTGTGTCTAGTCTAGTGAATACCTTTTTGCAGGTTTTGTTCCTTGATTTTGGATCATCAAGGACTCCTCAAAGGGGAGGGGGTGGTTTCTCTGTTGTGACCAATTGGATTGGTCTTTTGGGTGAGCTTAAGATTCCTTGACATGGGTCTGTCCTAAAAAATTATCTTCTTTTGGAGGAATATAGGGTTGTGATTTTAATGCTCTAGTTTCTATTCTGTTTGACGGGGGGTTTTTGTAATCGAGGGGTTTGGTGTTGAAGAAGTAAAGATGACATTTTTCTATTGAGTTGCTCTGGTTGTGTGGTAGAGAGGATATACCAACACAAGTAGAAGCATAATATGGGGTCTGTGGAAGAGAAAATCAAGACAGGAGGGCTTGTTAATGGAGCTCAAACAAATCTTCTCGAGGAAATGAAGTTGTTGAAAGAATTTCAAGATCAGTCTGGTTTGTTTCATGTCACTAAAATCTTCATTTCTTATAAAAGTTTGACCTTATCTAATCGTTTTCGCCTATGGGCTGAAATGATCCGGTAAAAGGTTGAATCTCTTACATGAAGGCTTAACTTTCTTAAAAATTACAAGTCCAAACGGTACTCTTTTGTCCAAGAGTATGTGTCTTATGTTTTTGAGCTTGCTGTGCATTATCTCAGGAATACGGAAGGCAATCAACTCGGAGCTGTGGTACGCTTGTGCAGGCCCACTAGTTTCCTTGCCTCAGGTTGGAAGTCTGGTGTATTATTTTCCTCAAGGACACAGTGAGCAGGTTTGAATTTTTATCGTTTAATCTTGACCCTTTCTCCCCTTCTGATTTTTATATCCACTCAGAGCACATTCTTAGGCGATCTCTACCGTACCAAATTGCATTTTGGAGCTTGATCTCTCATCACTTGCATTTTCTTGTTAAGTGGGATGGTTTTTCATCAGTAGTGTAGTAAACTTACAATTCTAAAACATTAAATCCGATAGTAAGAATTAGGAATTCATTCTGGAAAGAGTAGATGCATCGCATGGTGTACTGTAATTGAATTTAGTTCGCGTTGGTTTTAACAGAAACTGCAGTTTAAAAATGTACTTACATATATCTGTGCTTTTGAAGGTTCATTTCCAAATTAGGCACACATGATTCTAAGATTTTGGAAGCCTGCCAAGATAAAATTTTGACAGCTTCTCTTTTAATATGCTGCTGATTGTTCCGGCTTGATTTATTGAACTGACGACCAGTTGATTTGCATGTGTAGGTGGCAGTTTCCACGAGAAGATCAGCTACTTCACAGATCCCCAACTATCCAAATCTGCCTTCTCAGTTATTGTGCCAAGTTCACAATGTCACCCTACATGTATGCCATTTTTTTCCGATTCCACTTTGCGTTTCTTCATAGAGTGCACGACTGTTGTATACATCTCTTGTTAGAAGGGTAGTTTTTTTTTTTTTTTACCTCTGATTTACCTTTATTTCATAGGCAGACAAAGATACAGATGAAATCTATGCTCAAATGAGTCTTCAACCAGTGAACACTGTAAGCTTAAATAATGTCAGATTATCTTAACTTCATCCCATTTGCTTATCCCTTCATCCAGACTTAAAAAATGAATCTACGCTTCATTTAGGAAAAAGATGTCTTCCCTATACCAGATTTTGGGCTAAGGCCCAGCAAGCATCCAAGTGAATTTTTCTGCAAAACTTTGACTGCTAGCGATACAAGTACACACGGTGGCTTCTCAGTGCCACGCAGGGCAGCAGAAAAGCTCTTCCCTCCACTGGTGAGCTAATCTTGCTAACTTGAAAATCCTTGCATTGCAAGCCCTGACGAAACAACGAGCTTTTGTATTAAATTTGCTTGTCTGTCCCAGGATTACACAATGCAACCGCCTACTCAGGAGCTTGTTGTAAGGGACTTGCATGATAATACCTGGACTTTTCGCCATATATACCGCGGTGAGGAACTATCTCAGTGTAATTTATATGGCGAGGAACCATCTCGAGTGTGGATTTCATCCAGCTTCTTTCCTCTTATGCAGGGCAGCCAAAACGACACCTTCTTACAACTGGGTGGAGTTTATTTGTGGGTTCAAAAAGGCTTAAAGCAGGTGATTCTGTTTTGTTCATCAGGTAAGCTATATACTTTGCATTTTTTTTTTCCTGGATGCTACATAAACCTGCCTTCTCAAGTTAGCTTAACATTACCAAAAATTAATGATACATAAACCTCTATCTAAGAAATTCTCAATTGAAAAGGTATATTCAGTTTTTCTGCAAAATTGTGAGATGCTTTGTTGTGCAGTTTGACAATATTTAATTGTCAAGAACATGTGTTAACAATGGGTAAACCTTCATGGATTTTTTAACTCACTATAGTAATCTTAAAGCTACCCATTCTCTGTAATCACCAGGGATGAAAAGTCACAGTTAATGGTGGGTGTGAGGCGTGCAAACCGTCAACAAACAACATTACCATCATCAGTTCTATCTGCTGATAGCATGCACATTGGTGTCCTTGCTGCTGCAGCTCATGCTACTGCCAATCGAAGCCCATTCACCATTTTTTACAATCCAAGGTTTGTTAAATTTACAATCAAATCCTAGTTGTCCTTTGCCCTTTTTATTTGGTATCCGACTCTTATTAGTGATTGCTGCTTTGTACAATTCATAGGGCATGCCCTTCAGACTTTGTCATTCCTTTGATTAAATTCCGGAAAGCTGTATTTGGAACTCAAGTCTCAGTCGGTATGAGGTTTGGAATGATGTTTGAGACAGAAGAGTCAGGAAAACGCAGGTAATATTGAGTTCTTTGAATCCTTTTACACTTTAATCAGGCAGTGGCTATGGGTAAAACCTCTGCAATAGATAGGAATCATGAATTAGCACTGTATAATAATCAACTGATTAATTCTTCATCTTAAGCGCACTGTGATAAGGATAAAAGTGTGCTTTGAATGCATTTATATTCTTATTGCATGCTTTGAGGTTCTGAATTTTTGCAAGTCTGAATATACAGTGCTTGATTAATTGCTTGTAATCTTTTTCGCAGATATATGGGCACAATAGTTGGTATCAGTGACTTGGATCCACTGAGGTGGCCTGGTTCTAAGTGGCGGAATCTTCAGGTAGATTAGGCTACTGGTGGATCTGACCAAATCCTTTTCTTTCACAGTGATGTTTGTTCTTATGTTGTCATTGGTGTTGTCTCTTTGATTTGCTAATTATTAATTGACTTCATTTTTTCGTTTTACAAACAGGTGGAGTGGGATGAGCCAGGGTGTTCTGATAAGCAGAACAGGGTTAGTTCATGGGAAATTGAGACTCCCGAAAGTCTCTTTATTTTTCCTTCTCTGACTTCAGGTCTCAAACGACCCTTGCAGTCTGGATTTTTAGGTAAGGTTTATCTTGGTGCTCGGTTTTTGACTATTTTTTTTCTGGGAAAATTCATTGGAAATTCATTCTATGTTGTTTGTCCTGCCAGGAGATTCTGAGTGGGGGAGTTTGGTAAAAAAGCCCCTTTCATGGCTTCCTGGCAGTGGAAATGCAAATCTCCCATATGCTTCAATGTCAAACATATGTTCTGAACAACTGATTAACATGCTAATGAAACCTCATCCTATTAACTATCCTGGAATCTGTGGAGCTGCACTACCAGAAGTTTCTGCCACGAAGGTGGCTTCATTAGATGTTAAGAACATGCAGGCAACAATTAATCAGATGCCTCAGCTAAACCAGTCAGGAGTTACGTCTGTAGAAAACCAGAATTTTTCACAGATCTGTCTAGACCAATCTGATGCCATAATCTCATCTTCATCGAAAATAAATGTAGCTGGGAAGTCATTTTCTTCAAGCGAAGTTGAAAATCAAGCACCAGTTGGAGTTGGTGAAAGAAAATTAAAGGCAGAAACTGAGCATTTGCCAGATCAGTTAAGCCAGCTAACCTCAACAGGAGAATGCATTGTGCAGAAACCATCATCGTGTCCTATGACCCAGCAGAATGCCACAAATCATCTAGCGTTCCAAAACCAGAATCAGGGCCACTCACAATTACAAACCAGCCTCTGGCCTGCACAGGCATTTCCAGAATCATCGCTACTTAATTCCCAACAGATCCATTCACCTCTTGCTGATGCTACTGCACCTAACTGCTCGCTACCGTTTCTAGATGCAGATGAATGGATATCACATCCCATGTCTCTTGCTGGGATGTATAGATCGGGGCCACAGTCTATGTTTGGATCACAGGACACATCAGTTGTGTTCCCGGAAGCAATTAATCCCTCCTTACCTTTTATGAATCAAGATGTGTGGGATCATCAGATGAGCAATTCAAGATTTCTATCCCAAGCAAACCAATTGATTTCTTTGACTCAGCAAGAGCCTTGTACCTTAAACTCAGGTGCAGTGAAGGATTTATCTGATGAGAGCAATGATCAAAGCGGGATATATGGTTCTTTCAACTTTGACGCCAGCAATGGGGGTGGTTCTGTGGTCGATCCTTCTGTCTCAAGTGCTATACTAGATGAGTTCTGCACATTAAAGGATGCTGATTTGCAGAATGCTTCGGATTGTCTAGTCGGCAACCTCAGCTCAAGCCAGGATGTTCAGTCTCAGATTACCTCAGCAAGCCTAGCAGATTCCCAAGCTTTCTCACGGCAAGACTTTCCTGACAACTCAGGTGGTACATCTTCGAGCAATGTTGATTTTGATAATAGCAATATGCTCCAGAATAGCTCATGGCAGCAAGTTGCCCCACGTGTGCGCACATATACCAAGGTATGAATGATTGTCTTGTAATTAAAAGATATTTGTTAACTGCCTGCTTGGACCATACATTGCATTATTCACTTAACTTTTTGAATACGGAAGACTTTAGTCTAGTGAAGTTGTTCCTTAAATGTTAACCTTTGTCTAGGTTTTAAGCCCTCTGCGTGTTTGTGAGCATGGTCGAGGGCTTTTGAATGCTTCAATTGATGTCTCGAGTTTTAAAAATTATTAACTATGCTCCGCTATTGAATGCTTCAATTTTAGGTGCTAACAGTGTTTGGGTTTATTACAGGTTCAGAAGACAGGGTCTGTTGGCAGGTCAATTGATGTCTCCAGTTTTAAAAATTATGAAGAACTATGCTCCGCTATTGAATGCATGTTTGGACTTGACGGGCTTCTAAACAATCCTAAACGTTCTGGGTGGAAATTAGTATACGTGGACTACGAGAATGACGTTCTCCTCATTGGTGATGATCCTTGGGAGTAAGTTCTATTTTTGCTGGCATGCTTCTGGTTATTTTTTACCCGTGTGTAGATGCTAATCGTTCTATATATTTTCATCTCCAAGCTGTCCTATTCTAGGTCTAAGTTTGATGTGCTTGTGTAGGGAATTTGTCGGCTGTGTCCGTTGCATAAGGATTCTGTCACCTTCAGAAGTTCAGCAGATGAGTGAAGAGGGAATGAAGCTTCTTAACAGCGCTAACATCCAAGGGACCAATGCACCCATCACCGAGGGTAGCCATGCTCGATAAAACCACTTAAACTAAGTGACGCCCCCTCGCAATTAACAGGACGTTTTCCCACGTGGTGGCAATGAATGTTCCCGGAATGGTTCTCTGCTTGTTCAAACCTAAAAGCATTCCCGGAGAACTTTATCCGAATCACCCACGGCAGAGAGGGTGAGTAATGTTGGCTCTTCCGATTTAGCCTCACGGTGTATTCTGATAAATGAATAGATATGTTATATTAGTTGATGTTATAATTAAGGGGATGATGGATTATATATTATCCTTCCAAAGAAGCTCAAGACATAACTACTTAGCTTATAATATAGTAACATGCTAGTTAATAGATTTGTTTGTACTACTTGACCAGACAAGCTTGCTATTTGCTTGGACAAAGTTTCTTGTAATGGGATGATGGTATGATGCGACATGTCATTTATAGTGCCTTAGGGGCTAAGCGAAGTTTGGTTGTGCCATGATTTGGTTTAAAACTTGAGTCATAATGAACTAATGAGTTAAATTAAATTGGTTTATTTTATTTGTTTTTTTAAACAAAACTATTTAAAAAAAATCAAACAAGATTTTATTTGAATTACAGGGTGGTCTTTTGAATCAACCGAGTCAAATTCAAATGGTATCAGCTCCCGGGTGGTTCTATAACTATGCTTTTATAGTTATTCAAGAAGTATATTTGGGCCGGGTCTCAGCTTCATTTTACAACCAAACATTTGAGGTAATCATAAGCTATGACGTGGGCTTAGTGCTGTTAAGATAATTTCCGAACCAGTTGGAAATCGAATCGAAGTCTTGTCCCATGAGTAGTTATGTAGGGGATTCGGGCAGAAGCCCAGAACCTTAGTGTTCAATCTAGAAGACAGAAACATTAATATTTAAAGGATTAGGTATAAAGAGTTCATCATTTAACTTAAAGTCAAGCACGGTCTGAAAAATTAACGTTTGGTTACTATAGACGAGACAGAGAAAATATATCTCCATGTATTTTCTGGTTAGTTTTTTATTTTTATTTTTTTATCTTCATCAATCAAATATATTTTTATATTTGTCTTCGAAAAAAAAAAAACGCAGAACAACTTGTGCACAAATTCATTGCCACTAACACAAGATGGATCGGAGTGTTTGTCAATATCCCTTTATAAAACGACACCAAAATCTTACCTTGAATCAACATCATATAAGTAAATGATCAGGTTTATTAAAGGAACTAAAAAGAGAAGTGATATTATTGTAGAGTTTTTATTGTCAAACTCAAGATTAAGGTGGATTAGATCAATAAAATTACAAATTTATTATTGATAACAAAATATAAATGGCCTTGAAAGCAGGGTAAAGGGGTCTTTTTAGGAAAAATTTAATTTTGTTTGCTAAAAATTAATTTTTTTGGTGTGTTTTGGATCTGCGCTGATCTTAAAAATAATTTTTAAAGAATAAAAAAAATATTATTTTGATGCATTTCAGCACAAAAAAAATACTTTAAAAAACAACCGCAACCACACTCCCAAACAAACTTAAGTATTTTTGGCCTTTTCATTTTAAATACACAATAAAATACCACAATGCTAATGAATTAAATTTGTCTTTTCTTTGAGTCAAGGTTTTTTTTTATATTATTTTCATTTGATTTATTTTTTATTATTATCAAAGTTTGGTAGGGGACAATTTTATATTTAGATATATATAAAATCTTAATTAATTCTAAAAAATAGGTTTCATGTAACGTTCACATGGACTTGTATGAAGGCTCCTATCTGAAAATTATTTGTTGTTATTTTTTATCATATTATTCAAAGTTTAATCCAATTATCGAATGTTTTTACTTTATTTTAAAACACAAGCCTTTTCTAAATTTATTTTTCAAGTTGAAAAAAATTGGTATGGCCCACGCATAATGCTGGCTCCCAATCTAGTCCATAGTTAAAATCTATAACTAGTACTTGTTCCTACAATCATTACATTTGTATACTCTTGATTCCCCCAGTCAACTAGGGGCACTGAAATTAAGATTATCGATTTTGTTCTAATAGGTATTTTATTTTTTTAATTAGAATAAAATATTTTAGTTTTGGAGTGTTTCAGCGTGCCGTTTCGGAGTTCTACTATTTATATATATATATATATATATATATAACAAACATAATTCAAATTCAAGATAAATTAATTATAAATTATACAATACAAACACAATACCAAACAAATATAATTTCAAAATTTAAAATATTTCTAAATAGTCAAGATTAAATAGATTTTTAATTTAAAGTAATTCAACTTAAATAAAATATCAAAATATTATGAAAGTAAAATGTTTTAACACAAATATTTTAAATATAAAGTTAGGTCAATGTTATCAAGGCTAATAGAATCTAAAACATCCCTTGTTTTGCTCAAATTCCTACAAAGTATAAACATGAAAAAAACAACATGAATATAAACTATATATATTAGTGATAAATCTAATTTTAAAAAATTAATATCATTGTTAATGAAAATAGTAATAATAATTTTCAATATTATTATCAGTATCATTGTTATTGAAAATAGTAATGAAAAAGAGCTTTTTATAATTGGGTGGTTTAATTAATTAAATTGAACAAGATTCAATTTGATTCAATGGCTTTTCAAGAGCGGAACGGAACATATGGATTGAAACCGGAACGTTCCGGGCGGAATTTAGCTGAAAAATCCGAAACGGACCGAGATTTAAAATGAGATGAAATTTGTTCCGTTTTGTTTTATTTTTTTAATTGATATGAAATGTTTCGGCCATTTAAAACAAAACGAAATGGAATTGACAACCTTGACTCAAATATCAAGGTCCTGAAGCAGAGAAAAGTAGTAGCATGTAGAGGACAGACCAGAGAATATGTGATGACCACCGGTCCCCTGCTATGTCATTACCTAAGTTTCCAATTTAGATCCCTTGAATGTTGATGATAATATATAGCAAGTGTACAAAATAACAACTATCAGGCATCCTTCAGAAACACACCAACCAAACAAATGATTCGTCACACAGGTTTTGTATTTGATTTAAGATAAATCTCTGATTTGGACAAGAAAACACCAGAAAATTAACAGCAACCTTGCTGTTAAATTTGATTCTCTTTTGAAAAAAAGAAAGGCAATTGTACATACCACGTTCAAAGAAATCATTTATCTTAGCTGATAAGTTAACCAATACACAGCCTTGAAGCACACGGCTCGTTGAATGCTATATGGAAACAGATTTATTATACAAGGACATCGAGGGAAGGGGGAAAAGTTCATCACATCTAGCATTACTTGAGATGGACATGTATCAAACTCAAATTTGGAACCGAAGAATGAATGTGGAAGGAAAGAAGGCAGGTTTAAGATCTAGAACAAGCACCATGGGCACGAACTCGCACTTCAAAGATTCAAAAATACACTATGAATTTTCCATTTCCTAACATTTCTTTTAGCTAGGATAATTAAATCCCCTAAAATACAGTAAAAGATAAAGCAGTTGATGGATTACGAAGCACAAATATCACATCTTCTAATGCTGGTTTACAGTTGAGAGAAGTAATAATTGATGTACTTATTGCATGTTGGAATGAATTCATGAGGGTGTTTGAGGCACTGAACTCACACGAAATTCTGTGTGAACAAAGCTAGAAATGGAAGCAATATTCTCACCTTCAGTTTCATGTGAAAACTCTAGTAATCATCACACTCTTGCTGGCTTTTGAAGAACGGCAGACAAATAAACTTCCGATTTCCCTGACCCAGCTGTGTCTACCTTCTCACCCACAACCCATTTCAACTTCTTATACCCAAACCGCTCAATCAATCGAGTCAAAGCTGTCTTCTTCACATCATTTGCACAATAGAAGTTATCTAACCAGAACAATCCACCAGCCCTCAGAATTCGATCGATATCAAACATTAAGAACTCTAATTCTTCAGGTTTGTCCCCTCCATCCAATCCACTAGAAGCATGGATTAAATCAAACACATTATCATAGAAAGGGAACCTGTGATCTAAACTCAAATACAAAGGGAAAAGCCCTCTTGCTGCAATAAATTCACTAAATGGAGCATCCACATTCAAAGTATTAGTAATCACAGTCACATTTCTCTCTGCCATTCTAGCAGCAAAAGTTCCAGACCCACCACTAATATCAAATCCAATTCTAATTCCTCCACTTGCTAGAGCTAACACATCATCAATAAGAAAATCATTCCTGCCTCTAGCTTTAACAAACTTTTGAGTCTCATAGCCACTAGTAATATTAAAGCAACCATCACAATCCCTACTCAATTTCTTTTTATTCAAGCACTCAAAATTCTTGCAACCAAGACCACTCCAAGTTAAAATCTTTTCACTAACAGGTTTCCAAAGCGAAACAGGAAAACGATAAAGACCCACCTTTGGAACAGACTTGGCAAAGCATCTCCTTCTGGGCAAAGGCTCACATCCACGCAAAATCAGCTTCTGGCCAAGGCTCCAATCATCAGGACAAGGCCCGGAAATCTTGTAGACCATATACTGGGACAACAAGTCTGGAGATTTCTCACAAGAATGACCCACAGAAGCCACCATCTCAGTGATCCCAGTTCTTGAATCTTTACCAAGAGGGAGTTGATGGTGTTGCAAGAACAATTTGAGCTCACTTGCAATATTGGGCCTTGAAATATCCATAGTTTCATAGCCCAAAAGCTCCTTTTCCATCCTGGCAAGCTTTTTCTGAGAAGAAGCGATCTCTCTTAGTATTAAAGAGACATGCTCGGAGATCAAAGAAATGTTTTTATGGGGATTGTGAACGAGGTGAGCTTGATGGTCTTTTGGAGAAGATGTGAAGGCATATAATGCAAAAAGATTTGTGGTTATAACAGAGAAGAGCATGAGAATGTTCACTGCTGATGAACAGAAACTTGCTCTCCTGAATCTGGCTGTTCCATCTCCAATTTTCAGGGACACCGATCCCATCTCGGTCTCTTCTTTTCACAGAGAGAGTGTGCGGGAGCGGGTGTGTGTGTGTGTACTAGGCGAGTGAGATTTGTGAAGTGATGAAGCAAGTTGTGAAATTTCTTAAGCTTGATTAGTTAAAGATAAAAGTAGCTTTGGAAAGCAACTTGTCGGTTGCAGTTATGTCAAGCTGTTAGTTTTTTTTTTTTTTTTACTATTATTATCAACGCGGTCTTTAATCTTTATTCTGAAGTTATTAATTGCATCTTGCTTCATGGCGAGATTTAATAACAAGTTGAGTTAATAAAAAAAAAAAACCTTTTATTTTAAGATTTAAAAAACTTTTTTATTTTAAGATTTAATCTAATTTGAATCCGGCAATGTTTTTCAACAAAAAGCAATCATCTTATACATCATTGGATACTTTTTTGTGGTTGGTAAATGTTAAAATACATTATTGTTAAATGAATGCTGCAGTGAGAGGGGGGAAACCATGTTTGTGATGAAATGTGATATGGATCTGCATCAAGGGAAGGAGGGGGGCTGATCTGTAGAGAGATTCCTTTTCCACTGGGTAATCTGGGCCCTCCACGTGTGAAAATCAAAGGATGGAATGCTCTCACCAAGGGGCTCGTCACGGTCCACAAAACAGCCTCGGTAAAGGAACTTGATAATCCCATGGCCTTGGCCATGGCCATGGTCAAGGTCATCGCACCCACTCTCTATTTCTTTACCGAGCAAGAGGGCCAAGTATTAGTGTACTTCTTATCATAGAACGACATGTCACCCCAGTTAATTTTTTTTCCATGGTTGAACAATGAACCTATTAAAAACTCTTTTGAAACCTTAGTAAAGAAAAGGTTATCATTTCTAGCTTTTCTAAAACCTACCTTTTCAAACTGCAACCGTACCACCACGATATCATACATATTAACTGCAGATATGATTTATCTTCTGGTCTTGACCACCGGAGAGATTTCACTCGAATTGCCGAACCCAAATTATGGAAGGGAAAAGAGACTGCAATCAACATTGGAATTTCCAGGGCTGCTAAAGATGGGGAGGTCTGATCAAGTTTCTCTACCCTGATTTTAAGTCAAGAATGAAGAGCACGAACAAAATGAAAAATTAAATTCCTTAGTCACGGGCATGGATAGTGATTGATGTTGTATCGTGACAAATTATCCTGGAACAACCAAAGAATTTAAAACAATAATAAAAAAAAAAGTCACGGGAGAGAGAGCAGGCTGCAATCTGTCCCCGGGTAAAGAGGATACAAGAAAATAAAGTCACGAACAAAAAGAACCATGACGGAGGATGTTCGAGTTTCTGGGGTGCATGTAAAGTAACAGAAGACAAAACAAGCCCAGCAATGCCAACTACATACAACACAGAAAACATGGGAAAACAAAAGAAGAGGTTAGAGAACTGATTTGCATGTAGCAAAGCTTACAAACATGTTTAACCATGAATGATATAATGTGATTGGAGAATAATCAGAATAAATATATATAGTGAACAAAACCCATTCCCCTACTTGATTCAAGCTATGGACTTTCAATAGCAGGCAGTGAGCAAGCCGAATGAAAAGAAAATAACCATCACAATTTGACATCGTCAACTGCACCGAGCATCACAACCATAGTAAGCTAACATGCAGGACTGGATTCACATTTCTGAAGGGATATTTTTGGCAAATGTGAGAGTGCTGAATCATGAATGAGAAAGGTCGGTTAACTAGAATCACCTAGATTATTGATAGACAACAAAATAATCAAAGGATCAATACCACCAGGCATCACAGCCATACCGCACAAACATCATTTACATTTCTAATAGATTTCGAGCAAATTTTTCCTTTACTCCTGAGATGAAAATCCTGATTCACGAACATCGACGCCCACTTGATCAAGCATTGCATGGGTTATGAACAAATAGGTGATCAAAGGATCAACGCTAAACATACAGGGATGAGCAGTATACACATAATCTTTAATCTTGCTATATGCCCTCCAGTAAACATTCAAAAAACAGGCAAAACAGAAAAAGAAAAGAGGAAACCCCACACAAAAAATTATTTCTGCAATTTAATAGGGCATCAACTGGTAGAACAAAACCTTGAAACAGCATAACCATACAACTAAAGACAAGCTACTCAACAATAATTATCTGCACGTATGAATCGCAATGCACAATCGCTTAGCATTCATAAAGAAGATTGTGAAATCCTAATGGTATAGTATATGTATGAATACCCAGGAATCCACAAAATAATTGTTCTTCCAAGTGTTCAATTTATAGAAAACTGTCTCACTTTCTCATAAATGTGGAAATTCACATTCATAAACAAAAATTCAAAACAATCATAATTCTCTAAACCAAGAGTCATCTTTTGCATAAGAGTAATCATATGGTAACCATTTGAATGATCGATGGCCATTTATTTCATCATCCTAAGACTAGCTCCTCAGTGATGTGCCTTAGCTTCCGCCTTCTTATGTGAATTTGCTTTCACCTAGCAGGCAAAAGAAATTGAGTATGTTTTCAGTACATAAGACAAGATGATATAAATTCTATCAACGAAATCGATAAAATGTAACAACAAATTTAGCATCCATGTGTCATGCATTCTAAAGATAAGAACACCATTTTTAATTGTGAGTCGAATTTGAACTGAAACATGAAGAACATGCAACAAAAGTTGCCAGACTAATAATAAGGTCACCTTAATCAAATTCTTAAGCATGATTAACTTATTGGTTTGTTGGTGATAAAATCTATTTATTTATAATTCCATAAAAAAATCAAATTGAAAAATATAAAATAAAGCCATAACAGAAATAAATCTGGGTAATCAAGAAAGGTTAAACAAGTAAGAATTGAATTAGCTACCTTGAGAATCTTGAGCTTCACACTTCCATAAACCAAGCCAAAACTGAATGCTGATGCACGCGCCACCTACACACACAAAAAATAAAAACTCCATTTTTGGAGGAAAGGACGAGAATGAATACTCTTTGATAGTGGAAAGTGTAGAGAGAGTTGCTTACCAGAGCGAGAGCGCTTGCACCGGAGTAAGGACCTGGAGGTGGCGTCATTTGATTGCCTAGTGATCTGATAAAAAAGCCCTCCAACGAAACCCTAGATCAGAGTTCCGAGTAAGCTAAGTGGGGAGTATTTCGAAATAAGAATTGGAATTCTCGTGGTTTTTCTTCGTGCGCAATGCCAGTATCCAAATCTCCGTCCCGAATCGCTTTATTTTCGGGTCGGGTTGTCAAACCCCTCACGAGCATTAAACGCTGCGTTCCGATTCATTTTTTTGGGTGCTATTATTTATTATTAATAAAGATATTTGAAGTATTTTGACTCCTTCTATATATATTACTTATTTAGATTTATTTATTTACCATATTAAAATGTGTAGGACTAGAACGAATATACTTTTTTTTTTCCCCTTATCCGTTAAATCATAAACCGAGAGGGAGAGAGAGTTTCACTGAATTTTCTAGGGAATCAAACGGAAAGTGACAAAATTCACTTAATTTTTAAGGAAAAAAGAAATCTCAATTGTTGTTTGCTTGCCGACAGAATGGGAGCATCGTCTTCTAAGGAGCAGAACGTATCAAGTGAACAGAGGGAGGTGGAAAGTCTAGCAGCTTCCACTGGATCAACCTCCTTGCTTCAAAATGCTTTCTCTAAGCTTGCCGATCCTCAAACAAATGCAATCCCTCTCCAGTCTCTTCAGGTACTTGCAAAACCACCAAAAATAAATCATGGTTTCTTAATTATCTTGTAAAAGAATCCAGCTTTTCACTCTAAAAGCCTTTTTTTTCCCTGTATTTCCATTACTTGCTCAATATTTCAATCTCAAAGTTACTTGAGGTATAACCGTATGAGAGGAATAGAAATTAAATTTTTTTTGCAATTTTTAAGAATTTTTTTCATGTTATATTTAGATGTTGAATTTTGTTTTTTGAAACTGACTTGTAATTTTAATTGTTGCAGCAATGCTTCTCTTTGAATTATAAAAGCACAGAATGCGAAGCATTGAAAATGCCTGATTCCCTTTTGGGATTATTGGATCATCTGGGTCCATCAATGGTAGACCTGTTTTTCATTACTGATAAAGGAGGGGTCAATTGGATTGAGTTTGTTAGAGGTTATTTGAAATGCTGTGGGAGGATGCCTGTTTCAGTATTGCTTAATACATTGTTGAGACTATTTTCTGCAACGGGAGTGAAAGCAGGAATTCCTTTGAAACTGGAGGTTGAAGCTATTGATGATGGTGAATATAAGATAAGCGGGTCGCTTCTGCCTATTGATGTGCTTATGTTTCTTTGGATGTGTTGGGCTATGTTGTGGAATTCAAGAACTTGGAATTTTTTAAAAGAGAAAGAGTGTCTGTATCTTCCAGATATTAGTCTTTTGGTATTATCCGCAGTTGTTTCTTGTGCTGAAGGTGGTAGTGGATTGGAATTGTGGGATTGTGATGTCTCGGTTTTAGATGTTCAACTTCCTGCTGGAAAGTTTCTTACATGGATGCTGACAACAGTGACAAACCTCACAGAGTGTTTTACACAATTTGTCAATGCAAGACTGCAAAACTGCACTAGTTCGGAGGTATCCAATTCTAACAAAACCACAAAAATTGGTGCTGTGATGTCAGTTAAAGATTAAGGGTTAGCCATCCGCTTAGAATTTTTCCTGTTCTTGGTTATAAAATAAAACAGGAAACCATGATCTTGCTTTCGGTCTTCACTACCTCTATCCCACTCGACTATGAAAAATGTATGACCAGTTATACGAGTTTGTATCTCACATGATTTTTCTTCTCAATCAACAGCAAGATGCACTGGAATCTTCGAGCTCATCATTAAGAGAAATCTCTTCAGAAAAGGCATGCAACTCTTGTCTTCTAACCTGTGGAAAAGCATGGGCAATTTCCCTTACAATCAGGAGTGCAATAAGTCAAGAAATTCTGAACCCATACTTTCCTAGTAACAGTGATGCAACAGATGAGAATCTTATTTATCGGTGTGTCATCTTCCCTTTTGATTTTTCTAGACCTATTTACTTATACGTTATGCTGCTTGACCCTGATGGTGCCCTAAATAAATTTAGTGACCTATAAAGTTGCTCATAATGCTTCAGTTGCTACTCCTAACCCCTCCCTCCCTCCCTCTCTCTTTCTTTCGGGGTTTATTGTGTAAGTTTAAGTTATTTGCTTGCTACTGCATCTAATTTTACCAAACACTTGTTATCAGGTCATCTCTCCATGGGAAGGGCTTGAACAGATTCTGGTCTAACATCGAAGGTTATCTTGGTCCAATGCTGATTTTGATTTCTGCTACTTCTGGAGATGCAAGTGAGGATAGCACCAATTGTAGGAAATGGATTGTAGGGGCACTCACCCACCAGGGTTTCGAAAATAGGGACATGTTCTATGGAACCTCTGGAACCCTTTATGCTATAAGTCCAGTCTTCCACATGTACTCACCTTCTGGTATGTGATTCAAATGAGTGAGGAGAGAGAGAGAGAGTCACAAATTGTTTCTTGCTTGTTTTTTGCTGCTCGTTTCTTTTATGAAAGTTGACGAGCCAAATTGAAATCCATGAGAAATGCTTCCTTTATGGGGCCTCTATGACAAATTGTGAAACCATTGGCAGGGAAGGAGAAAAACTTTGTTTACAGCCACTTGCATCCTACTGGTAGAGTTTATGAGGCACGTCCAAAGCCTGTGGGCATTGCATTTGGAGGAACCATTGGGAATGAGAGGGTTTATATGGATGGAGACTTTTCCAGAGTTACAGTTCGCCATCATGCAGTTGACAAAACTTACCAGCAAGGTTCACTTTTCCCGAATCAGGTACTAATGTGTAATGGCTAACCGCATTACTGCTAATAGTGAGCTTTTGGCTCTCAAATCTTAGTTTTTGAAGAATCTAATTTGGTAGAGGGTAATGACGTTATTATAATGAGTGAAAACCTTCCTTGATTTTTGTCTGGTCGTAGTCTGTGCACGCTGAGCAGTTTCTAATCATTTTTTCCTTCTTAATTTCTGTTTTAATAATTTGTCTTGGCCTTTATCTTGTTGCATGCTTCAGTAAGTATTATTTATTAATAATTTTGTTAACCTTCTGACTTGTTTTTTCACCATTGACTTTCTGAGATTTGTTTCTCACCGAAGGCAACCTGTGATCTTGTTCCTTGGTCACCTTTGTGGAAATGTTGTTGTCAATCTGAGATTGCCTGCTAGACAATATATGGATTGAATTTTCTGTGGCAATAGCATATATTTTGCCACTTCACGTTATATGAACACTAGAAGATCCATGCTAGTTTATGTTCACTGTGAAAGCTTGAACGACTTTGTTTTCTATTTTATAAATCTGTATTGCAGGGGTTTCTCCCAGCTGAAGCTTTGATTTTAGAGGTTGAGGTTTGGGGTTTAGGTGGGAGGAAAGCAAGGGAAATTCAATTTTCATATAAGAAGAGAGAGGATCTTTTCACTGCACAAAGACGCAAGGTAACCTGCCATGCAAAGTTCATAGTGAGGCATGTGTTGATGTTCACGTGCAAGACTTGAATCTAAATACGAAAAAAAACGCTGTACTTTTGGCAGGTTGACATGAAAACTTTCGCAAGCTGGGAGGATTCACCTGAGAAGATGATGACGGATATGCTGGCTGACCCCAACAGAGTTCGAAGGGAAGACCGCTGAATAAATTGTACAGCATGCATGTTTCGATGGGAGTTGAAATAGTTGCAGTCATATAGAAATTAAACTAACTTAATGGCCGGCGATACGCTGTTGATTTCTATTTCAGTCGATAAATAGTGCTATTCAATTTTAAAAGCTTGTATTGAAAAACAAAAATTTGGTGTAAGTGCATAAGTTGATTTATTTAATTTATATAGAATTTTTATCACAATAAATCAAGGTCAAATTATTATTAAAATAAAGTAGGGAACCATGCGTTTTTGACATGAAATTTTTTTTTTTATTATTAATGCGCTGATCCAAACATTCACTCAGCACCTCCATTGTCAGACTAAACTCAAGCATTACAAATAAATATTAGAAAAGTTAAATGTTTTTCTAAAAGTTTGGTTTCGCTTTCAATTAAATACTTATAGAATCGAAGGAGGTTATTTATTTCATTTCATCATGTATTAATTATGTGATTTATTATAAGAATATAAAGAAAAGGAAATTTAGCTTTGAATTAAAAATCAAACTAAGAAAATACAAGAAACGAGACAAAAAGTCTACACTAACCCGTCACTACCAAATTTCTTAATAGTATCGCTGCTAAACAATTACCATTAGGTCATATCTCCATCACAAAGTCCCCAGCATACATGGTGTCTGTTTTCAATAGAGGTATGTGTTGTGCATTGAATTTTAATGGGCTGGTTTGAGTTTCAAAGATTGGGAAAATTTTGGTGTTGGTGGTGGTGATGAACAGAATCTAAATCTCATCGGAAAAGTATTGTACATAAGTTGTGTTTTATTATGGATTGGAATGATAAATTTATGTTTTTATCTTTAAAAAAAATCATAAAGAGTTGGCCTTCAAAAGTAAAATGGTTTTTTCAAGGGATCCATTTGTTATTTAAGAATTGTTTAGAGACATATCGATATTTTTATAATTTTTTAAAATAATTAAATTATTTAATTACCCTTAAAAATAATAATAAAAAAAAACACTTGAGCATGGTATATGAGCTATTTTTATATTCCACTTTCTAAGCACATTCTAATGATTATACTGCCTCTAAAATCAATGTTGATGTTGTCACATAGGATGTGAGTTTTTATTTTTCATTTTTTAATTAATAATATCAAGATTAGATAAATTAGTATTAGTATTTGATTAAAAATAAAATTAATTGTACATGTACGGATTTTAAACAAATTTCTTAATATCAAAAGAATTATTTTATAATTCAAATTTGGTCACTACAGAATAAATTCAATTGACAAAATGTGGCGTTCAATTTTTTTTTAATACAAGTATTATTCTTAAAAAATATTTTAATATAAAAAATAACACAAATTGGTCGTTATTATAACATGCCGAAACAATCAGAATACTCTCACTGTCAACTAGTGTCAAGATTTAAAAAAAAAAACTGGTGAACTCTGCTACGAATTACAAAGCGGTGTGACCTTGATCACAGAGAACTAGATTTTGACGACAAAGATTGGTGTTGCAAAATATTTTCTCCCTTTAAAATTGTAAGTTCTTAATTCAAATCCCTACCATTTTTTATGGGGACGTCTCAAAGTAGATCCTCAGAGATGCATAGCCTCGATCTTGTGGTAGCCACAAAAATTAAAAAATATTAAACCTAAGATACAGGTTTTTTACTACTAAGCAACCTCTTGTAGCTACATTGACATGAGGTGCTAGTGGCAAGGTTCTACACTCATTTATTTACACGTGCCATTCAAAAGGCTTGCACACAATTGCTCAAACATATCAACTCCCCACCAACTTCAATGTATACTCATGATAGATACAAGAGAACCCGCACCAACTTCTCAATGGTTTCAGCCCATAGATTTAATCTTAATGTTCCACGCTAGAGAGGAACTCTTTGCTGCAAGATAAACCCAAAAATGAAATTAAAAAAAAAAAGTATAAAAAGTAGAGCGGTAATAAGCTTAAGCTTTTTCTTCCCTTTTCAAATGAAAGCTAAATAAAACATTACACTAGCTACTGATCTCCCTATCCATTTTCATTCTCTTTGCGCTCTGCACCTCTGCTATGCTACTGCCTTTTTTCTGGGATGATGAATCATGTTGGTATGCACAATTGGCTCCATTCCGGCATCCTCTTGGAGTATTGAAGTAAATACAAGGCTTCATGATCTTGTGTTTTGATTCCCTCGACTTAGAATTAACTAAATCTTGGCTTGTACCTATTTGGTGATTGTAACGGCCACCAAACTGCTGAGGTGTTTCTTGTCTGTCACCTCCATGCTGCTGAATCAAGTTCTTATAATAGCTCATGTCCTTTGCTTGTGTCGCTCCAATAGAAGGTGAGGATGGAACTCCTGGTGGAAGAACCCGTGCACTAGAAAGAACCCCCATTCCTGTTCCATTTGGCTGCGTGTAGAACGATCCACTTGGAGTCGCAGTTAATGATGCTTGTGTAATGGATTCTGCTCTCTTTATTTGAATATGAGCAGGATTGGGCAAAGTTAGATGAGGAGGTTGAGGATCTGACAAAGGGGGCTTGGGAATATTCTGTGCGTTGGCCACAGCTCCATAATCAGTAACCAACTTCTCAACCAATTTCGGGTTGCTGAGAATTTTAATGAGCAGGTCATGGTCTATCAAACTTCCCTGTTCGTTGCTTTTGACAGCAGCAAAGGCAGCAGATGCAGCAGCCACTGCACCAGGTTCAACACCAGTGAGCAATCCAGCAGTCGGTTTCTCATATGGAATGCTGGGAATGCTGCTTTGAGAAGATGGAACTCCGGAAGCTAATAGTTGGGCTTGTGAACTCATTGGACCCATTGATGGTCCCATTACATCAGATGGTTCTTCTGCTGCATCTTCATCTTCAATGGGGGTAATAGGAATCAAAGGAATTTGATGATCATTATGCTGAGAGCTTTCCAAGTCCACAGAAAAAGCGGGGCTGCATATAGACAACTTTTCAGTTCAAGAAGCAGAACTCAGAAAGAGAGTGAGAGAGGCAAAAAGAAAAGTAGCAAACTTTGGAGGAATGGCAGATGGTCGAGGATAAACTGCTTCAAGCACCCTAATCTCTCTCTGATTTTGAAACTCCATATCTTTACTTTCCTCCCCAGAAACCACTTGCCAAGTCAAGTTCAAGACAAGCTGTGATTGTTCAAAACTTTCAATGCCATGACTGATGTTAAAAACCAAAGGGATGGGCAATTAAAGACTATAAAACTGTGACTTACCCTGGGCGGACATCTCCATTTTATCACAGGGATTTCTGACACCTTAATCTGCAATTGACTAGCAGGATGGCCTCCTTCAAAGCCAGGGGGCTGAAAGTCATCGGTTCCAGCTGAATGAGATGGCCATGACGACTTAGCTTGGAGGTGATCTTGAGCACCCGACCCAACTAGTGAAGGAGATTCCTCTGACAGGAACAACCTTACCTGGTAAAGGGAGAAGCAGAAGTCAAATTTCTGGGCCCTTATAGCTACTGTCTGAATCCTTTGTTACAGTTACACAACAGAAAGTCCATCTAGCAATTGAGAAAAAGGGAACTCACACACAGAAATGACAAAAGAAATATTAGTTTATACAGAACTCAGATCTTCTTAAGTGAAAACCAGCATCCTTTTTATACTTCAGAAACTCCATGGAGCAATTGAAACAAAGGGAGCTCATACACAGAAATGACAACGCAAGTGTTAGTTTATACAGAAAAATCAGATCTTTTCAGGTGAAAAATAATACCGTGTTGAACAACACGCATTCATGCAATTCCTTTACGCACATCCTGAACTGGCCATAATTGGTAAACTGATTATTTAGAAGACCATTTTAAACAACCATTAGAGGTGAAAGCATGATGCTGGACCATTTTAAACAACCAACAAATGGTCAGTCTATATGAAGACTATAAATATGGGTGAATCATACAAGCAGCCAATGACTCAGCAGCAAGAGACAAGAATAATAGACAATTTTTAGGTAGATGGATTAAAAAGCTTCAAATGGGAGCTGCATATACTTCAAACTTGCTCTTTACATGAACGTTTCTGAAATCAGCTTTAGTCTCTACCTCTGGCAGGTGGAGAAAAAAACTTATTGGTTTAATATTTGCTGAATCTCTTGGCAATTTTGGAGAGGAATCTATGTTCCTGAACCCATTTTGATTCCTTCAGAACTAGGTATACAGAGAATCCAAATCCAGGCAACCATCGGTTCAGATTTTTATGTCAAATTATAGGATACAATGCTCAGCAGATTGATTCTTTTCTGGAAAAGTAATGGTTTGAAAAAAGAAAAAGGGACAAAGGGCAGAATAAAAGCAGAGGAGAGAAGAATGAGCCCCAAGGAGCATCATTGAAAGACCCAGTAAAACCTACATTGTCAACATTTGTGTTTGAACTTTTGTCTTTGTGATAATGGAGAAGACTGCTTCCTGGATCAGTGATCAGGGATCACTCAAATTATGGAAATAGATCTAATCTCTAAGGATGCTGTGTATTAAAATCTGTTGATAACTTAAATCAAGTCAGAGATTAGAGATGCATAATGTGCCACAATCTATAAGAGCACAATATTCATGGTTATTGGCTGTCAGCCAAGAACACAGTTCCCTGATCCAGTCCAATCCTCTAGCATGCCTCTCCAGTGGTTCTGTGGAACTTACCAATCAGGATACCATAATTGACTCCCTTCTTAAAAGGCAGCTCTAATCTTGAAGTTAGTCCCCCTTCCAGATGAAAGAGAAAATGAAAACAAATTTAGAAGGAAACCAGTTAAGAAAACACTGCTAAGTTGCACCTTTACTATACTACTATGGCATAGACATAAGCAGACTTTCAGCATAAGTTCCAGCTAAACGCAAAACCCTCTTATCTCAATCATCCTAGGAACACATGCATGTCCATATATTCTGCCTCGTGACAGGATCTCTTTTATCAGAAATCTCATCACAAAATTGTTACCACCAAAGCATCATAACAGCATCAATTAGAAGCACTTTTAAATGATGCAGCCAGGAGCACTTAATGTGTAAGTAGATTTTATCAAAACAAGAAGTAGAGGTCAACAAATCATACATCCACATATGCAGCAAAGAGTTTGTAGGCAACTGTATTTCCAAAATTAAAGCGTAAGGAACTAAAGGGGAAACAAAACTGGTGATAAAACATTTTTATTACTCAAAACATAAAAATTCTTTACCCAGCAGAGATAACAATAATTTTTAGAAGTTAAATCAAAACATGACACATTTTCCACCATACTGTGGTTAGTAATCACTTTGTGCAAATTCATGAGAATTAGAAGACAACAATATCATTCAACATAGTCGCTTTTCAAAATCAAGCTAGATGCTGGATTAATGACTGTACCTTGCCTATGGGGCGTTCAAATTCATCATTCGAATTATCAAAAATCAAAACATAAAAAGACATGGCTATTCCAGGAATTTGCTAAAACTTGATGGTTTGATCTTATAAGAAAGCATATTTGAGACCATGTATGTTTCCACACCATATGCCCCCCCTTCTATGTTCTTGCTATTCTACCATGCTTGGTGCTGTCCAAGCTCCGCAAACACATGCAATTCTTATTTTCTTGTTTATAGTTGTCAAAATGACTCATTGCATCTTTGAATTTGCTAAAATATTCAGGCAATTACATTCTACTACTGCTTTAGTTTTTATGTATTTATAAATGGTTGTTATCTCTATCAAGATTCTTTGGATGTGAACATGCAATGAAGAAACACCAATTTTCAAAAATACTTCAAAGCTGAAATTTCATAAATCTCAGTCTCGCATTTAAATAGCTTTCATAAAACTGCTTACTCGAATGTAATTAAAAAAAATCAAATTGGAAAAAATTAATTTTTCTCCAAGAGAGCTTCTATTTATTCTTAAATTCATCATATCCCATATCTATCATACAAGCTATAAGAAACCTCAAAGACAAACAAAAGCACTTCAGTACTGCATTCTTCTAAATTCATTAATGCCTTTCAAACTAAAGATATCATTTGTATGCAAAAGAACATAAGAAAACACACAGATTTTCACTTTCAGTTCAAAAGGAAATTCAAAAAATAAAAACAACTGGTGATTTTCCTAACACAAGAAGCTTCTGATTTTCTGATTTCAAATTACATGTAATGCAGTTAATAGTATTTGCCTCCTAAAACATGGAAATGCAATGAAGCAATCAGAAAATCCATCATAAAATCGGATTCTTCACTATCAGAATAAGTGAGACAAGCACAGACAACACCAGAAGCAAAGCTAAATGAGCAAACACAAACACATTTCTTTCTAGTAAAATAGAAAAGATTATTCTCCAACTGCATGCAATCAATTCATCATGATTCTAATTTGCTTTCTTGTTTAGTCAATGAATTCAACAAATTAAATCTTTATGTTAAGATTTATAAACTTCTTCGAAAATCTGCAATTTTACCTGACAAAGATTAACATCTGATGCCCAACAAACTCTTTTTGATTTCCTCAACCCTCGCATTTTTACAAAAATTCTTCGATTCTTTCAATTTCCAATTTCCCTCGCCATAAAATTAATTTTCGATTAGAGTATAAACTCCACTTCCGAGTTCAAAGACCTAGAAAACTAGATTTACAGCTGCATCGATATCTCTCCTTGTCAATTACTTACCCATTCCACGATAATCAGCGATCGAAGAAGAGAGCGCAGAGAGATCCCAGGGAACCCTAGATCCTCTGTTTTTTCTTTCTTTCTTTCTTTTGCTTTGCCGTTTCTACGCCGTTTTCTATTTTTTTTTTTTATCTCTTGTTGTATCTATAGTTTGTAAAGTTGCTTGCAGGAGTGACGCGTGTTGTGGTTTTAGCGCGTGCATCGAGATGTTTATATATATATATATATATATATATATATATATATATAGTTGAGCAAGCTTCTTTTTTCTTTTTTAGCCCAGGAAAATTATAGGTTAATCATTGTACTCTCATAAAATCACTTATTATGATTTTAAAAACTATTATTTAATTTTTATATTTTTTAATTGTATTAAAAAAAACAAATGAGTTTTAAATAAATAAAAAATAAAATAAAATAAAATATATAATATTAGAATTCCCGTCATTGAATCTATTCGTATAAAACTCATTAACTTTGGTTCATGTAATATTGTCATTTTAAATCAATTGATAACTTAATTTCTAGTTAATTTTATTTTTATTTTTTAATTTTTTACAAATATGAAAAGAATAAAGAAGTAGATAGGAGAATTTAGTCTAATCTAATTTAAATTTGTAAGTTTTTTTTACTTATTTAATAGTGAAGGACGAAACCATGGGATGCTGGTGAATCTCTCAGAAATGCTTGAGAAATTGACTAACACAGACCTGGCCAGTGGAGGTGAGGAGCACGTAAGTTAAACGTGATTGGAGTTTGTTTTGACTAATTTTGTTTTAAGTGTTAAGATTTTCCGACCAGTCTTTTCTTTTCTTTTTTTCTTTTCGAGTTGGACACTGAAAGGACAGTTGGCTGAGGAAAGGTTAAGCTGTGGTCGCGTCAGCTCATGCATAGTTGAGAGAGTCTCTCAGCCACTTGGCCACGTACTACGGTTCGGTTATGTTGTTTTTAGGGCATTATTAATTCATGGGCTGGGTCAGAAGTACTTGAAATATCTGGGCCTTTCTATTTGTACAGACTCATCTAATTAATGATTATTTTAAAAAAATCTACTTTTATTCTTTTTTATATATATAATAATTTTAAATTCACCAAAAACTCTTCAGCCGGTCGCGTGGACAAGCTGATGGTAGGTCTCAAAAAAAGGTCTCATGTGAGACCAATTACTAAGATGGCTGTTATTTTTTATTATTATTATGGATAAACATGGTATTTTTTTTATATATTCATTATTTAATAAATTGAGAATGATTTTTTTAGTAGTTTTAAATATATAATTATTCAAAGAAATTTAAGACATTATTTGTCTTTACATGCATTTAATAGCATTTGACTCGAGGAAACATTAAAATAATATTTTTTAATATATTAATATAAAAAATTAAACAATATTTTCAAATAAAATAATATTTTAGATCCCAATATCAAACACGTAGTAAATTCTTCTCAGTGCTGGTACCAAAACTTAAATCTAGAAATTTAAGGAATCAACATACCTCTCCAACAATCTCATGTTTCATGTCACCTAGCTTTCAAGGATTTCAGCTCAGATGCCAAAAAAGGAAAGATGGGAATTCAAAGGGTATGTTTACTTATTAGCACAGAAAATAGTGATAATAAAAAGATTAGGTTAAATAAAACATGTAAAAAATATTGATAAAACAACACAATTCCCAAATAAACAATCATGATAAAAGAACACAATATTTAATAAATTCCGAATCCATTCATAATCATGAAATTCATTAAATACCATGTTTTAAAAATTGCAATAAATATAAACTGTGTTATTCTGCTAATTTTTTTAATTTTTTAATTAATAGTGCTAATTTTCAAAAAACAAATAAATTCAAAAGCTTGTGTTCTGATAAAGTCAAATCTGCCCAGGTACCCAGCAGAGTGTCATCGTGCAAGCATGTACATTCTTATCGAGGCACTCTGCACCTGAGAACCAGACGATTCTCTTTTCTGTCTCTTCTGTGTTAGTAATATTTATTTTTTAAAACATTTATTATTTAAAAATATATATTTTTTATTTTTTAAATTTATTTTTAGCATTAAAACATCAAAACCATAAAAAATATTAAAAATAAATATTTTAAAAATTTTAAAGAACACCTGCCGCAAAAACAAAAAACTCTAAAAAATGACAGAACTCAGAAGCACGTCTTGAAAGTGAATTGATGCCTCCCGTCAGGACTCTGCGTCCCTTCCATAAAAGAGGGTTTGCAGACCTGCAGGACTCCTCTTGTAATGATGGAGAGAACTAACAAAAATTCTAACCTAGGTCTCAAACTGAAAGAAATAAAGAATTTATTGAAAAAACCAGTGGGGGCCTTTGGAAAGCCCATACTTCACTGTTAATGTCTCAGACTCCAGATACATATCCACAACATGTTTAACAAGCCTCAACAATATCACACAGAATAATGTTGAACAAAACACACGACCATACCTCCACAGTGGAGAGTTTGAGAAAATAATATATAAATTTTTTTGGGTTCCAGTAATATACAAGAAATCCTTGCTCAATTCTATATATATACCCCCTCCCCTACCAAACCCCTACCAAACTCCAAGTGTGCATAAAACTAAGGCGACATCCAAGTGCAGAAAATTGAAGTATAAAACATGATATCAAGCCGTCTTGTGGACCAACAATCAACTCTAGGTTTCCCATGGCAGGTAAAGTACTGTGTCGTGCACATTATTATTTGCATTTTTTCACCTCTGCCACTTTTTCTCTGTAACAAGCAGAATTTGAGCAGTTAAGCACAGTGATGATCATTTTCAAGATGATTGTCCTGGGGCGAGGACAAATGCATGCCCAGATTACCAAATTCCCCACCATATTAGCATCGCATCAGCAAATGCCATGATGGTTAACTCAAGTGGCATTGACTAATTTCACTAAATAATTAGGCACTACAGCCTCATTGGCAAAAATATACTAGACCTGTATTTGAGGTGAAAGAATTGCGTACCAAAATGAACCATCCAACAACAAACTGTTATGTTTCATGATGCATGATGGCCACCAGCCGTTACACCATACAGAATGGACTCAAGCAATTTATGGTAATAACAGCGAAGATCCTCCAATAATAATAAGAGTACACAATTGAACAATACCCTTTTAAGTCTTTTAAAAAAAATGCAGTTGGAGATTCCAAAATCCTATGTGTAGTGATCTCATCAGATAAAGAAGACAACATCAAAGTAAACTAAATAAAACCCCCAATAAGAGCAATATCTGTTAAATGAAAATGAAGACCTTTTCAAACACAGTGCAACACAGAATATAAATGAGTGAGAAAAAGGTCAGAGCATACCATGAACAACGTGGCTACCATTTCCCTTTGCACCGTGCTGTGCTTGAGACGTTGACCGCTGGATGCGTGGAGAACCATGCCTTCCATTTGCACCAGGTAAGGACTGCCTCTTCTTGATGAAATCTCTGTCCTGCACATCTGGGCTGGATCTTGGTGAGCTAATTGCATTCACTTTGGCTCTTGCTGATTCTGTGGCTTTCATGAAACGAGGGAGAGAAGGACTGCTGCTGCTGCTATCTCTTGGCTCTTGATCAGTGCTGTCGGGTTTTGGAGAACCAAATGAGTTGTGCCTCTTCCCATTCTTTTGATCTTTGGACAATTGTTCCACACTACTTCTCGCAGCAGAATCATGATTTGGGTTCGACGGAGATCTCTTACTTGCTGATGAAGACTTACGTTTTTGGCTAGAACTGCTTCTGTCAGCTCTGCTCTTTTTAGCTTTCACAGATAACTGACTTGAAGGTGTTCCTTGGGAGTCTGGAACAGTTAAAAGACTTCTGGGAGAAGCTTCTGGGGATGATCTATATGCAAGAACACCAGTCTCAGAGTTCAGCTCTCTCTGGACATTGGATACACTTCTCTCTGGATTCATCTCCTCCTGTGTGGAATCAGCAACAACAATTGTATTTGCTGATTCACCTTTGACGACCTCAAGTTTCTCAGGCTGATTCATGTGAGACAAATCAGAAACTGGATCCTTGGATGAATCCTTGTCCTTGATGTCCTGGTCTTTTGCTCTGTTAGGATTACAAGTTTCTTCCTCTGAAACTTTGGCTTCATGCTCAAGTTCTGCAGCTCCAACTTCAAATGCATCAGGTGAATCAAGAGTGGAAGTAACAGAAAGTTCAGTACCACATTCAGAGCCACCATATTGCACCCTTGAAATGTGGGAGACTGAGTTTTCTGTCACGTCAAGCTCCTTTGTCCTTGATTCAGTATCTATCCCAGATATGTCTGTGTTTGATTCAATTCCATTATCTTCATGCGAAGAACTAGATGATCTATTCAAACTGGCTGTTGAACCCAGCCCCTCGAATTTTGTCTGGGAAGCAATGAAAGCAGGATTGTTTGCCTTCATTGATCCATACACAAACTCCTTTTCTTCAGTATCCAATTGTTCAGCCGCTTCCCTTTTCATAGATCGTTTGGGTTGATCAGGTTGTTCACCTTCTAATTCTTGCTTACAAGGAAGAGAATCAGTCACTGTTTTATAATTCACTTCAGATTCAACAGTTTGATTCGGAAGCCAATTTATAGTTATTGAGGTTTCTTCTGCGTCAGATTTACCGATCATCTCAGGTTGAGGCTGCTCCAAAATATCCCCTGCTAAAGGGGAGTTAGGATGGCACACCTGAAACTTGAAGTCAGACGCATCAGATTTTATCATATTCTCTTCACTTTCAGATGGCAAAACAATTTCCTCCATATTAGATTTTGAATCTCCCAACTCGCAGAATCCTTCAAGTGGGGCTCTAGTTTGCATTGGAGAGGTAACATTCTCACTCTTCTCTATTTCTAGTTGTTCAGTTATTAAATCTGGTCTGGGTGTTGGTTCTGCTGATGAAACAGACATCCACCTCTCCAACCATTCCCAGCCAGAGTTAGGTTTGGAAGAATCACACTTGATGCGGATAGGCTTCCTCTTTGGTGTTGACTCCATCAGCTTTAATTCAAAGCAAAAGGTCAGTATTTTTGGATAAGCGACATAAACACAGTTGCAAAATACACAGCAAAAGGAATCCATTTTTCCATACCTGATGAGCAAAACTATTTCTAAGCAGCTTCTCAATGGAAATGTATGTTGTGGTTGGTTTGATTACCGAGCTTTCCTTCTGCTGAAAGCAAAAGGGAAAGAATAATTGTATGAGACTGATGATTCAGGAAGAGAATTGCAGTCCAAGAAGTGTATAAACAGATTTTTTTACCAAAAGCATTAGAATATATGTCGATCTTCCTTAACGACAGGAGGGCAGAAAATTCTCCTACATGTAGATTTTATGATAGCTATCACTTATAGTGGGAATAATGCAATAACTAGAATTTAAAATAAAAGTTGCTGGACATCCTAAGGTAACTCAATAACCTCCAAGTAAACACTTTGAAACATTGGTTTAGGATGTCATTTCATACTTGCCATTGAAGAATTCACGATTTCTATTATATTCCAAAGATGTCTTTAGAACCAAAGCAATACTATCCGAGTGAGAACATTGATTTGGCATGCAAAATTTAGGATCAGGCAGAATGTTTTGAAGACCTAGCTATTTCATTTGGCCAGGGGGTTGTGCCAGATTATTGTGAACAAGAACCCTTAAGCAGAAACCTTAGTGAAAGCAGAGACATTTTCTTAAAACAAACTTATTTGAGTTGAGTAGCATTACCAAGGTCTTGGATATAGGATTGCCATGCTTCCCACCAACCTGCTCTTCCCACAAACGAGCACAACGAGCACGGACAAGAGCTTGCATTTTAACAATGGCCTGAACACAACGTAGGGTTCCAATGGCATGCTGCCTGACAAGGTGACCGCGTACAGCCGCTTGCAACTTAACAATATATTTAAGCTTGAGGAGTTCTTTTTGAGCCTGGAAGACAGTTGTGAAGAAGTGTGAATAAGAAAATTACCAACAAGCATGCTCCATTATCAAACATTTCCTTAACCACAATAAAATTACCAAAAAACCCCTGACAGCAGCCTGTACGACAATAACAACAGACTCATCCACATGGTCATCAACTTCATTTTCATCCTTGGTTACAACAATGGTCTCTGGTAATTCCTGTTCTGTTGAGGTAGATAACTGTGACTTCTCTGACAGCTGTGGTTTCTCTGACAGCTGTGGTTTCTCTGACAGCTGTGGTTTCTCAGACAACTGTGGTTTCTCATCAGTGCATTGTATCACAGCAATTTTCTCTGGAGCAGGAGGAATACCTGGTTGTTGGAAGTTTAGATTTGTGGATTCTGGACTCTCCTTATCCACCGAAGAAGGGGTGGTTTCTGAAATGATAGTGTTGCTGAGAACCCGATGACGGGCAGATTTCTTCCGGAAACTCCATCCACGCTTGTCACTTGAACCCTTGCTCTGAAATGAAATTTAAATAACATCATCTAACTGATACTACATTAAGACAGACTTCCTTTTACTCCAACCTGTATCTGTAACTCCTGATGGTGAATCACTTCTCAAAAAGCCTTGTAAGCTTAGAAACCAATAGAATTCATATAAAATAGGCATTTTTCAACCAAGGAAAATCTTATAATGCCTGATCGACACCGGCAATTGCAAATTGCAACCCATGATCCACAGAATTTCCTTGAGTCATCCATGATTTCAGTCATCCATATCCATGGATCTTACGTGTGTCCATCCTAGTTCAAACTTGAATCAGTCAAAAATCACCATGTCATACTACATTTACTAGTTACAAATTAAATTAGCTTGAATAAACCTTAACTGAATCAAATATAAAAGATTTAATAATCGTGATTAAGAACAAACAGTGGCTACAAATTTCTGCAACATTCTATGATTTTAATAGACACGGTAATTAAGATTTCATGACCGTTACACATCAAACTTCATGGAACTAAAATTCAAAGTTTCTAGGATCTTTGACACGTTCACACACTACTTACTATTTCCAACAATTTCTCAGAACCAAACAAAAACAGAACGAAATTAGCAACAACCACCATCTCATAGCTACAAATCCACGAATTTAGCTCAAAAATCACCACTCAAACTCACAACAAGTGACAGGTATAAAACAAAAGTAGCCGAACATAGAAACAAAACAGTAGAAGGACAAAGAAAGTGATCATGGTTGACCAGTCAGATACCTCAGGGAGTTGAAGATCATCTCTCCCAGCAGAATCGCTGCCGCAGGTGATTATTTTGAAACAGGAAGTGGATCTTCCCATTTTTATGTTTTTTCCTGTTTTCTCTCTCTAAAAAAAACTTACTCGCTCGCCCACTCTTTCTCTCTCTCTCTCTCTCTTTTAGGACTATCCTGTAACCCACCTATATTCGAGGTGTCTTGTTGGGAATTGTAGCAGAGAGAAACACGGACATCAACATCTCCCTTAAATTTAACTCGTTCTTATTTTGAAATCCGCCAATTTATCGTCGAGTCCGTTTGCTCTCTTTGACCTGTGCGTTCGAGAGAGAAAAAGCGTTGAAAAGGCTGTCAGGCACTAACGCTTTCTTTTTTTATAGAGATTTCTTATTTTTATGTTTAAAAATTACTTTTTAAGCTTTTTTTTTAATTAAATTTTTTATAATTTTAAATTATTTTAATACACTAATATTAAAAATAAATATAAAAATATAAAAATATATATTATTTTTATATATTAAAAAACATTTTAAAAAATAATTTCTATCACAATCTGAAACATTATCTTAGTATAATTATAAAACTCCTATCAGAGAATTAACTCGGAACCAATTGATTTAAGATCTAAATTAGTTTAAGATTGAAAAAAATAATTTACTAGTCAAAACTCAACACTTGACCCGTTTACCTTTAAAAAAATTAATTAAAACAATATCATTTTAATTTTTAAAAAATAAA
>Ga0325411_1000479_pt1 | contig 41965 bp, 20 predicted proteins | sample PopdelMetagenome_13_FD_206181 | JGI IMG/M metagenome (GOLD analysis project Ga0325411, IMG submission 206181) | Populus deltoides microbial communities from Bellville, Georgia, United States - Xylem-PdIQD-R4 | ecosystem: Host-associated > Plants > Phyllosphere > Stem > Wood/Secondary xylem...
TATCACTTCATCCGACAATTGCTAGACGATGAACAACTGATGCTAGAAAAGGTCTGTGGAAGCAAGAATCCAGCTGACATGTTAACCAAAGGAGTTACACTTGATAAACTGAAGTTGTGTAAAACTTTAGTTGGTCTTCAAGGATAAATGATGATTTCATTGTTTGTCTCCAAGTGGGAGATTGTTAGTTAGTGGAGACAAACAATGTCCCACCATATACAAGTGGGAATACCTAATCTCCCACTTGGCACATGGTGGAGGACATAAACGGTGTGCATAAATCATGGCATGATTTATGCCCTTCACTCCTAGTTTAATATATATGTATGCTCAGTGAAGAGCTGGAGTGTTGGTGTGTGAAGAAAACACAGAGAAAAAAAACGTGAGAGAGAGAGCTTGAGTTGAGTAGAGAAGATTTTCTCCTCCTCCTTGTTTTGTTGTTTGTATTATTTCTAAGCTTGATTAATACAAACCAGTAGCTCCGTGGAATAGGCAAGTTGCCGAACCACTTAAATTCATGTGTGTTTGAGTTCTGGAATTTCCCAACAAGCTCGAGGGATCAAAACGTAAAAATCCTTCAATCCAGTAGTCTAGCAATTCATTTATGACGATTATTATGGCATTCAATAGAATTGAAATAGAAAACATACCGTCTGTTTGGTTTGTCGGTGAATAAGGGAGTGGCCGTAGTTCGAAGATCTCAAAGGCATTTAGGATAGGTGGAAGGTCAGACCGCAACGTTGCATCAATAGAAAACCTAACTTGATCTTCTTGAACTTGTAATATATTTGGACCTATGGTCAATGGCTTCAAGTATTCAAGTTTAAAGGGCCCATACTTTAAACCATTCAAAGTAATGTTGAATTCTCGTAAATTGCCTGGTGCAATGATTTCAGCAAAGTGAAAGTAGACAAGAAACTTAGGTGTGGAATACCCTAATGTATAGTTGTAGCTCAATGAATTAAGGCCATTTCGAGGCTGAACCGCTGTTCTCAAGACCTCGACTGGTAGATGGCAGGGATTATCACTGCCCTGGATATCAATATTTGTTTCGTTGCTGATTGAAACTGAATCGTTGAGGTTCTCAGGCCACCAGATGCGATCGTACACGTCATCTTTGTACCTGAATGCATGTGAGAAACAATAACACAAGTACTAAATAAACTAGTGATATTCTCATTCTCCAAATTTCCTATTTCTTGATGTATTCATTGATTATAGGCACTATTAAAAAACTATTTACATATGAGAAGAAAAAACAACCAATGAAGATTTAATGATCCAAAATCTATCAACGTAAAGTCTATAATTTAAAAATATTGTATGCATCCGTAAGGGGAAAAAACACATATCATTTGGCACAAATGAAAGAGATTTGCTAGCTATCCCTCGCCAACGACTGCTCAACTTGCTGCCCAAAACTAAAAGTATTAAATTCATTTTCAGAATTATTGACTTGGGGGAAGATTCTGGATAAGGGTTGAGAAAGTTAACTCCAAAAAATCATGGTTAAGAAGTGGAAGAGAAACAAGAAAAACAAAAACAAAAACAAAACATAGATCTTTCAAAGACTACAAATGATAATCATTCTAAAAACCATAATAAAATACAATATCCCTAAGGTATACAGTGAAATTATAGATATTTATCCAAAAGAATATTGTATATTATACATAAACTTCCTCCTTATATTTAAAAACAATTACTGTAAAAACGCTCATTTATAAATTCTCAAGCTTTTTTAAACGGTACCTATATATGATGAGAATTTTTATCATATCTGATGGATGATGTTGCACATGATTTAGTTACAAACGATAATAGGGACAATTCACCTGTTCATCGTGGAGCCGCCAAGGTCATCTCGCACCTTAAGAAGCAACGATCCATCCATACTTCTATACGGGGAATCATTCATGTACCCTAAATCCAATCCATTGATGAAAGGAACTCCTGAACCCTTATTTACGAGACACACATAAATGGTATCAGTTACTGAATAATGAGTAATAATGTAATATTCCCACCGCATATCTTTGACAACCACTGTTTGCCAATGGTTTACCCCGAGGTATAGATCAAACGTTATTTGAGTTTGATTCTTAGAATCGTAATTTCCATTATTACTCATTATTTTAACTTGGATTTTGATTATTAAATCAATCCGTGTAAAATTTAACACGGAATCAATCTAGTCAATTTAAAAAAAAATTAAAAAATATCAAAATGATATCAGTTAAAAAAAATCAATAAATTTTAACTTGGATTTTGATTATCCTGGATTCACGAAGTTATAAATCAACCATAACTTTTTGACTAATTAAATCATTTAAGTTTTTCCCGTTTATTTTTCTTTCAACTCAGGCTGGTGAGGTCATGTATCAATTCGTCATGTCATTCCCGAGTTTTATATCTACGAGCAAGATCCGAAGACTTTCAGGAGTCTTTTTTATGATGCTTTTCAAGTTTTCAGTCATTAAACACCGCAACAAATTAATATGTAGTGATTGGTTGACAACAGTTGTCAATAAATAGATATGACCGCAGCTTAGATGGCAGGTGAGTCATGAGTGTTGTTTTGTTGCTTGCCCGCGACAATGATTGCAAACATTGTTATTTAAAGACGCGAGTTTACTTGCGGAGTTGGACAATTTTACAAGCTTAATATGTATTTAATGTGTAAAATTAGATTAAAAATTTAAAAATCAGTAAAATTAAATTTAATTTATGTAAAATTAGTAAATTTAATATGATTGTATGAATTTATTAAATTTATAATATGAAAATTAGAGTTTCGGGTTACAAGAAGGAATTTTAGTATGAAAACTTTATTTTTATTATCCTATTTATTTTTTTATTTATTGTTGAATAATAAGTTTTAATTTTGGTTTGTTCTAGTGCATTATACATTGTTTAGGAGCTTATTTTATTATTGTATTGTGTTAGTTAATTACTAATTTATACACGTTAGCTTGCAACCTGAGTCCATTAAAACTTATTATGATGGGAACAATTAAATTGTCATCAAGTTCTTACGTACTTTCTATTATTAAGTGATTTCTCCCTTATATCAGGAAATTTTGTTTTTAGATATTTTATTTTTTTCATGTCATTAATTTATTTATTCATACTATATATCTCTCATTTTATTTAGATCTTTCATTAATTATAATATTATTGGCTTTTTTATTAGATATTAATAAATTTTAATTTAATTTCTTAATTAAAATTATCAATATATAATCAATTAAAAAATTTACTTATTCAAATTTATATTTTATTTTTTATGTCATATAAAAAAATATATGTTTACAATCTTGATTGCAACCTTTACTGTTGAAAGGAACCCCTCCTCTTTGGAATTAATTTCCGTCAACGTGTCATTTTAGAATTAACTCTCCTAAGAAGAGACAAAAGTGGAACAGACAAAAGTGGATCAATCTTATATTCAGAGGCTGATTGGTAACATTTTTAAAACCATGTTTTAAAAAAAATAGATTTTTTTTAAAATCATTTTTTTATATTTTAATTATTTTAACATGTTAATATTAAAAATAATTTTTAAAAAATAATAAAAAAATTTTATTTTAATATATTTTTATTTAAAAAATAAGATACTTTCAAACAAAATGCTTTGATGATATAAGAAAAATCATGGAAATAATTTCCGTTAAAGTGTCCTTTAGAATTAACTCTCCTAAGAAGAGACAAAAGTGAACCAGACAAAAGTGGAACAGTCTTGTATTAGGCTGATTGGAAACATTTTTAAAACCATATTTTACAAAAAAAAAATTATATTTTTAATTATTTTGATTTGTTGATATTAAAAATAATTTTTAAAAAATAAAAAATATTATTTTAATATATTTTAAATAAAAAACATTTTAAAAAACATATGTTATTCCGCTCCAAAACAAAATGTTTCGATACTATAAATACAATCCGTGGACATAAACTTGTAAATTTGAGATTTTTATATTCATTTTTAATTTGTTAGCATGTTGCATACAGTAAATATTTTTTATTTATTACTAGTTACTAATTAATATTTTTTTATTTTATATATTAGGAATTTCTTATTTTTTTAATTAATTAAGCTTTATTATTTTTTGAAATCAAATATGTGTATTTCTTACATGTTAGATATGATTTATATTATTTTTTAATAAAAACGAAAGCTAACTCTCTCATAAATGAACTAATATGCTACTTGGAAGATGATCTCGCCAACTTAAACTTGAAAGATGATAGTAAAGGATGTATGATAATTTAACTTAATAAATTTAATTTTAAATGAAATTCAAATCCATGATTTATTTACAACTCAAATTTAAAGTTTCAAGTAATTAGAAGAAAAAAATCAACCATGGATACGCGTTGCATGTATAATACAAATAATTAGTATAGACTTAGAGTGTGTTTGGTATTGCGGTAGCTGTTGTAGTTGTGGTTTAAAAAAAGTTGTTTTATAAAAAGTACTTTTAGTTGAGGTTGGTTTGAAAAAAATAGGTGTTTAGTTAAAACCATGGTTGAAATTGAGGTTGAAGAAAAAGTAGTTTAATGTGTTTGGTTAAAAATGCTTTTGAAATTGAGGTTATAAAATAATTTAAAAATATATATATTAATATTGATGGTTTTAAATTTAAATATTGTAGAATTAATTACTCCTATTACATCATGAAATAAAAAATACTTTATAAAAAATATTTTTTATTATTTCATTAAACTATTTATAATTCCATTACATACAAAATTCATCCGATAAGAATTACAGTTTTCATAATTTTTTTAGCGTAAATAAATATTATCAGGTATAAAATTGATATTACAATGCGAGTGAATTTAATTAATTCATTTTATACTAGTGTTTTTTTTTTAAAAAACAAATGTTAATAAAATTAACACACTGAAAGAAAAAAAAAATCACGTGAACAGTGCAATTCGCACTGTTCACATACTCCACTGTTCAGTGAACAGTGGAGGCATGATACACTGTTTAATGAACAGTGTATCATGCTACACTGTTTGAATAGTGTAGCATGGTTGTTCTCAAAGAGCCGCGCAAAAAAGCAGCATTTTTCTGCTTTCAAATTGCCTGCGTTTAGCACGCAATTTATTGTGGGACCCATATACAGTGAATAGCTTTTTTTCCTTAACCAAACACTGAGCCAGTGCGTTTTTAAAGAAACGCAACCTCTGCCTCGTTGCCAAACGGGCTAACTTAAGCATTTTTGTTTACCATGCAGGGTGTGAGTAACTGGCTAGGAGAAACTAAGCAAAAAACATACTTAGCACAAATCAAATTACACCAATTTGATGAACCAGTATTCTAGTCTTAAAGCTAGCAGAAGTACCTGAGTTTTCTTCAGCAAGCTTTCTTTTTTTATCCTGCTCAGTATTTTTGGCAGCAAGTTTTGAGTTCTGAAACGTAGCTGAGAGCAAAAGGAGGATCACCCATACTTTTATATAAGAAAGCAGTATTTGCCCACTATCCATCCTTAGTCTTGTTCTGGCGATTTTAGTTTGCGTTGTGAGGGAGTTCTAAAAAAAGAAGTTGTTATGAGCTAACAACGCAATTTGAAGTGTCAAGAAAATTTGGAATCTGAGAATATGTAGCGCAAATTTAAAAACTATGAATATTCGTAATGCACCGTTTGTGAGTGATGGAACGCCAACAAGTCTTTGTATGGACAGCTATGCAGCAAGAACCGCCGACCCCAAGACTTAAAAGTCATTAGTATAATTTTTAATCCCAGCAATTGATGTATCAGGCTAAGTTAAACATAGCTATGCAGCAAGTACCGCCGACCCCAAGACTTAAAAGTCTTTGTATAATTTATTTATTTTTTGTGATAGGTGAAATAGCATCATGCATTTATAAATTTAAAATCCAACTCATTTAGTTTTTGTTAATCCCAGCGATTGATATATCAAGTTCAGTTAAAAAAAAAATTATAGATATTACAAATATCTACAAGTTGGGTTTATATTGCTAATTTTCATGAATCTATATTTAAAGATGGATCCATAACATGGATTGTAAGTATAATAACATCCCAATGGTAGGTTTAATTTTCATATCTTATATCACCATTAAATTCTAATTATCTCTTCTCTCCTCACTAGTAAGAAGAAAAATTTTTATTTGTTACTGTTAAAAAAATATAATTAGAAGTCCACTAACAAAATCTTTGGAGCCAAAACATTTCTAAATAAAATAAAAATAAATGTTCAGTCTACAAACTATTAAATATAAAGATAAAATGAGTATAGGATATACAGGTTGGGTTAGGTTGACCGGGTTTCAAAAATCCTAACCTATCACCCAACATGTTATATCATTCTTAGATTTTTTGACTGAACTTAGAAGAATAAATTTTTTTTATCTTTTATCAGTAAAAAACAAGAAATGAGAGTCACCCTCTAATATTTTAGTTACTAAGAACCCTAACTGGTCTCATAGTTTGAGTAAGGAGACTGATTGCGTAAAGAAAAGATATTAACACCCCTAATATGTCTTACCTGAGGTAAATTGTATTGTTTATTTGTTTGATATAAACTAAGAAAATATTGTCTTTTTTAATTGTTGGTTTATTTAAAGTTGACGAAAAGTCCTCCTCGGTAAAAAGATCTTTATCTTATCATGTTAAAAACCTAATCATTCTACTGCCAAAATGAAAATAAAAGGAACTATTTTTTTTTATTTAATATCAAGAATACATCTTATATATAAGTTTGTAATCTCACATATTAAAAAGAAACAAAATAATTTTTTTGTATTTTTTGAAATGTAAGCCAAAATCCTTTAGAATTTTACAAACTTGTTGTAAAATCCATGCAATATTTCTTAAAACATGCCAAAGTATTTTACACCTACAAATTACACACGTTTACAAAATAACACGAACTCAAAATTTTAAAACTAAATTCAAACACACTAAACATTTAAAATTTGCAAAAAGTTTCCTTCCAAATATTAGGGAATGTGTTGGAGAGACCGTGAGAAACTCAGAAATCAGACTGGAAGCTTTTAGGAATGGCGGAATAGTGGTGACCACTGGTGGCGCATGAACTCATATGCCATTGCCGGTGAAGCAGAAAATGTGACATACACCATCACCTGCAAAGTAAGGAAAACACACAAACGGTTGCTTTTACTTTTGTTACCTATATTTATGATACAAAGTCAGGATGACAATGGATTATTTTGAGAATGTTTTAATAGATATTATGCACAAACAGATGGTTTCTAAGTCAGGGAGGACGACAATGGATAATTGATCGTAACGTTTAAGGTTCTTCTTTTTTTTCGGGATCAAATTTATTATGAAGATATTAAGAAATGCGAGAGGTAAATAAACAAAAAACACAGCCAGTCAGGGGATTACCCTCAAACAACTCCAACCCAAAAGGAAGGTAGTGTGAACTGTGAAGTTCTTCTCCACATAAAAACATAATCCCGCGTTTGGGCTCCCTTTGAATGTTGACGCGTGCAATGACCAGAATCATAAGGAGAAAAAATATTAAAAACATTCAGAAAGAGGATGAATTGACCCCTGCTCTACCGCAGGACATTTTTTTTTCAACAAGAAAAATTAAATTTACAGGTTTTTCTAACTGTTTTTTACATAAAAAATTCTAAATATAAATTGAAAAGATTTTGTAAGTATCTAATTAAATAAATTATGAATCATCTATATAAATAAATAAATAAACAATCATAAATGATAACTAAAAACAATATAATTAAATTAAGATATTTGATCTCGTAATATCTGACAGTTACTCGTTTTGTTTATTGAATTTATTTATTAAAATTAATTTTTTATTCAATGAAACGATAAAAGAAATAGATACACACATGGAATTCATTGAATAAAAAATATTATGCAAAGCTGCACATTATAAATATTATTTAAAAATAAATATTTTTTATTTTAAAAAATAAGTTTCACCAATATAAGACATCAAAAAATCATAAATGAATCAAAACAATATCTTCAAAAATTAAATACATATAAAATAACTTTAAAACAACCTCTATCCAAAAAAAGCTAAATAAGCAAAATAAAAAAAATCATAGAGGAGAGATATTGATTGAAACATAAATTAAAAAATAATTTAAAAAAAAACATTAAAAGAAGGTATCAATTAAAATAAAAAAATCATAATAAAAAAATAAGAAAAAGGAAAAGATAATTGAGGTGCCATGAGCACGTTTCAAAGAAATAAAAAAAAAATTACTTGAGTTATAGCCCCAACCGAGTTTAATAAATTGATTTTATATTACTTGAGTTATAAGAAAATTGAAGAAAATCATAAAGTCAATTTTTTAAAAAAAACAAATATTGAATGATGAAATAAGAAAAACAACACTTTTTTATATATAATATTACTAAAAAAAAATTAAAAAAAAAATTATCAATACCACACCAGTAAACTCAAGATTTTAATAAAATCATATCCAGTAAACTCCCTCAAGTTTATGTGAAACTCGATTTAAACTAGAATTTAAATTTTTTAGTTTAATAATCATAGAAAAATAATCGAAAACAATACAAGGGATCTCAATTTTAAAATTTGAAAAACAAAGAGATAAATAAAATTTCTGTTGTTGTTGTGCTGAATGTGGATCAATACGAAGTAGCTATATAAATATAATTTTGGTTTGAATTTAAAGATATACCACATTACCAGAAAATTGATAAATACAAACAGAAATACCGAGGAAATATTTATGTCGGTAAATTTCCGAGGGATTTTACCGACGGAAATATTCCCTCGGTATATACCGAGGGAATTACCGTGGGAAAAAAATTTAAAACAAAGCAAAAAAAATAATGACATGTCATTTTTACCAATGAAATTACTGACGGAATTTAATTACGAGAGTTAACGGTCAATTCAAAGGAAATCTCTCTTTCTATACATATTAAAAAAAAAAAACCAACCCTAAAGGTGGTGAATTCAATATTCCCCTCAACACATTGCGTTGTGGTCGGGACAATGAAATTATTATTTGTCTTCTTAAAAAAAAAAGAGTGTGGGATATGGTAGATGGTAGGATTGTTTTTGTAATGAAATTATTTTGATATTTTAAAATTGTTTCATGGATAAGATAAATATTTTACTTTTATTTTACATAATAAAATTATATTGATGCTCTTAAAAGAAAAAAATTATTAATCTACAAGAATATTTTTATATTTTACATCGTAAAATAATAATATGTCCTTTCAAATTAGAAAAAATTGAACTAACAAAGGTAGCTTTTATTTTATCTTTTTATTTTTATAATCACAGTAAAAGGAATACTTGCCTTTAGAATTTATATTCTTAAGCCTAGGGTCAAAAGTTATTTTAGTCAGCGCGTAAATTGTTTTCTTGTTGTTGTTATTATGTTGGGTTATGAGCCTAGGGTCAAAAGTTTCGAGTGAAAAGTACTTTGAAAAACAACTGCAACCACACTTTCAAATATACTAATGACAGATGACAAGTATCATGAAAAGATTAATATCTTTTAAATGTTGGTGAAAGAGCTGAGAGATATTTATATAATCATGAATTATATAAAACTTGTTTAGAGATAAGGCTGTTAGCTCATTGTTAAGGGAAAAGATAACATCATAGAGCTATCCCTATGTAACACCCTATTCATTCTCATGTGTGTGTTTTTTTTTATTAATTTTTTTTCTATATATGAGGAAAGTCCCAAAAACCTTGTTATATGTGTGCGGCGTTGCAGCAAATCATCCTATTGGATCAAGATAATCGGGAATGATGTGGGTGCACTACAACATTTAACAGTTTTACCGACGGAAAAAATCGGTCGGTGTGAGATTACCACTTCATCAGTAATTTTTTTACCGACCAAATCCCCAACGGAATGCGTCCGTCGGCATAGCTTTCGTCGGTAATTCTACATTCTATCGTTACTTCTATCGGTAAAAAAAAACTATCGATGGTTTTAAAGACAAAAAATGCGCGCCAAAAAACATTCCCTCTGGAAATATACCAACGGAAATATTCCGTCGGTGATAGTGGCATATGAAGTAAATATTTTTCAACTCTCAGTGAAATACCGAGGGAATGAATCCGTTTGTGAAGACATCGGTGATTATGGCATTTGCAGTAAATATTTCTCAACTCTCGATAAAATACCAACAAAATATTTTCGTCTGTGAAGCCATCGGTAATTGTGGCATTTCCAATAAATATTTTTCAACTCTTTGTAAAATATCGATGGAAAAATTTCGTCGGTGATTTTTTTAAAAAACATATTTAGAATAAATAATATAAATTAATAGTAAAAAAACCAATTATGCAAATAAAATTGTATTAAACATCAAAAATATAAAAATAAAGTTAAATAATATTCATCCAAATATTCATAACAAATTTAATGTGTTTCCACAAAAAACAAATTAAACTAGAATAACGGCGGAGCGAGAGGAGGAGGAGGTGGTGGTGGAGGCTGGTCGTTCCCGAGAAGAAACGGCCAAAAAGGAGGCGCACATGTATCATCACCCATCTTTGATCTAATGTCCATGGTCATTTGGTGGAGGTGTTGATAATCCACCGAGAGTTGAGCGTATTGTTGTTTCAAGGCCATGAACTCCTTAGACTAGGTGTTCGATACTGATTGGGAGCTCCCGACGATTGAGACACTACAAGTTGCCCGCAAGTTCTCGGTTGTAGTGTTGGAGAGCCCGTACAACTGATTTTTATCGAGTCCACCAAACGATCCTACCTCCATCCACAAATCCGGAGGGGTTGAAGGATCGTCCCCATATCTCTCCCTCAACCGACTATTATAGGTCTCCTGAAAATTAAAAAAAAATCATCATATTCAATTCAAGAAAAATAATAACTTAAGAAATAAAATGGTTGAACGAACATACCACGACGTGGGAAGGATAAAGAATTCTTGTTCTTTACCAATAAATAAATAAATAAAAAGAATGAGAATCGCCACCTAGTATTTTGGTTACTAGAAACTTTAATTGGTCTTATAGTTCGGGTAAAGGCACTAATTGCATAAAGAGAAGGTATTAGTACTCCTAATATGCCTTACATGTTGTAGGCTGCATTGTTTATTTGTTTGATATAAACTAAAAAAATGTTGTGTTTCCTAACTATTTGTTTATTTAAGGTTGAAGAAAGTCCTTCTCGGTAAAAAAATCTTTATCTTATCAGATTAAAAACCTAATCATTTTAATACCAAAATAAAAATAAAAAGAACTATCTTTTTATTTAATATCAAGAATATATCTTTCATATAAGGTCGTATTCTCACATATTAAAAAGGAACAAAATAAATTTTTTGGTATTTTTTAAAATGTATGTTAAAATCCTTTGGAATTTTATAAACTTGTTATAAAATCTATGCAATATTTCTTAAAACATGCCAAAGTATTTTAAAATTTTTTTCTAAAAAAGATGCTCAAATAATTCTAGAATGTTTGGTTATATGCAATTAAAACATTCGAGTTAATTAAAAAAACATTATGCTTTATATCTTTTCATATTTTTTTATCATTTATTTAACGCAAAATAAAAAGTAATAAAAAGAAAAACATCATACACACACATTCTTTTTTCATTATATTTTCCTTACACACCTACAAAATACACACGTGTACAAAATAATACAAACTCAAAATTTAAAAAATAAATTTAAACATACTAAAAATTTAAAATTTGCAAAAAGTATCCTTCCAAAGGTTAGGGAACGTGTTGGAGAGGTTGCGGGAAACTTAGAAATCACATTGGAAGCTTCCGGGAATGGCAGAATGGTGGAGACGCATGTATCCACGCGCAACTAGAACCCAACAAGCACGTCTTAGCAAATTTTCCAGAGGCAAGTCTTTGTCTGGCCAAAAGGATGGTTTCTCAACAACGAAACATAATCCCGCGTTCGGGCTGCCTTTGAATGTTGACGCGTGCAATGACCGGAATCATATTATAAATGTTTTTGACAGTAATATTATAAAAGAAATTTATAATAACAAATAAAAAACGTTTCTACACATTTTATAAATATTACGAGAGAAGGTTTTTTTTAAAAGATTCTATATAAATAGAAATTTTTATATGAAACCCAGATAGTTACTTTTCAGAAAATTATAATAATAGTAGAACACCTACACTTTATTCTTTTGAAAGTGGGAGAAAAAATAAAACAAAACAGATTATTATTATTAATATTATTAATTATTATTAATAAAATCAAACTTTAATTTTGAAACTCATGTAATTAACCTTTTTTATTAATTTGAAAAAAAAATTTCTTTCTTTTTTTTATTTTTTAGCTGGTAATTGAAGGATTTTTGATTGGTTGAGTTTAAAGTTTTTTATCTCCCTTAACTCTATTTTATATTAATATTAATTTATATCCATTTTTATATGAATATTAATAACTAGTCAAAATACAATTATTTTCAAGAACAAAATGTTTGTTATGCTTAATATTTTAAATTTGATTTTTATCTGTTTTAATTTTACTTTTTTATTCAAGCAGTTTTCTCTTCACAAAATTGCTTGAAGCCTACACTTTTTTGAATCCAATCATAGATGTTATGCCAGTAATCTCTTTGGTTTTTTTTTTTCTATTAGCTTTTATTTGGTAAGCTGCTGTATGTTTTTGATGAAATTTGGAATATTGTTCTAGAATAATTCATGATTTATTAAAGATAAAAAATTCTAATAATTGATAAAATCAAATAAGTATTATAGTATACGCCCTAGATTCAAACATTGAATTTATTGTATAAACATGAAAAATATAAATTACTTACCCCATGCTCTGGGATTACCATCAAACAACTAGAACCCAACAAGCACGTCTTAGAAAGGAAGGTAGTGTGAAGCTCCTCTAATAAGGACAGCTGGTTTCTCAACAAAGAAACATAATCCCGCGTTTGGGCTCCCTTTGAATGTTGACTCGTGCAATGACCGGAATCACAAGGAGAAAAAAATTTAGAAATTAAAAAGTCAAAAATAATAACTAAAACAAAATTAGTAAAATTAAAAGACATAAGTAAATCAAATATTTGATCTTGTAATATCTTATAGTTATCCATTACATTTATTGAATTTATTTATTAAAACTAATTTTTTATTCAATGAAATGATAAAAAATAAATACACGTGAAATTAAATGAATAAAACAATAAAAAAAATAGTATGCAAGGCTACACATATTATAAATATTATCTAAAAATAAATATTTTTTTATTTTTAAAAATAATTTTCACCAACATAAAACATAAATGAATCAAAACAATATCTTCAAAAATCAAATATATATAAAATAACTTTAAAAAAACCTCTCTATCCAAAAAAAGAAGAAGCTAAATAAGCAAAATAAAAAATCATAGAGGAGAGATTAAAACATAAATTAAAAAATAATTTAAAAAGAGACATTAAAAGAAGGCATCAATTAAAATAAAAACCAAAATCAGAATAAAAAATAAGAAAAAGGAAAAGATAGTTGAGGTGCCACAAGCACATTTCAAAGAAATAAGAAAAATATGATTTGGGTTATAGCCCTAACCAAGTTTAATAAGTTGTTTTTATTTTAATTAGACGATAAAAAAATAAACAATGATAGTAAACGAAAAAAAATTAGAAAAAGATCACAATAACATGGTAAAGAAATCTTTGAAAGTACAAAGTGGATAAAAAATGGTTAAAAATAACCAGCTCGAGTCAACTCAAGGTAGCATAATAAACATGTAATCTAGGTAATACAAGGTGAGCAAACTCGGGTTAACCAACAAACTCCTGGTTTAGGTCAAGAAATTAGAATAACCCAATATATAAGAAAATTAAAGAAAACCACAAAGCTAGTTTTTTTAAAAAACAAAAGTGTCGAATGATGAAATCAAAAAAGAAAATAAGCCAAAAAAATATCGACCTACATTAACTTTTCAAGCCCGTGATCTCAGTCAATAGACTAGAAGCATCATTCCTGAAAAAACCACAAAGCCTAATCCCCAGTAAATTACATTTTGAAGGATGAAATAAAAAAATCAATTACACAAAAGGATCTGAAATAAAAAAAAATAGTAATTAAAATAATGAGGGTGAAAATTGAAATAAAATATAAATTGGAGAGCAACCAGAACTTTTTGATAAAAAATCAAAAAAACGAGGACTAAGTTGGAAAAAAATAATACACCAAAAACTTGGATTGAAGAATGAAATTGAAAATTAATAAAACTTTTACAAAAAGGCAAGGGAAAAAATAAAGATTAAAAGAATAAGGATCAAATTGAAAATATATATGTGTGTGTGTGTGTGTGTATGTGTGTGTCAAATTAGAATTGAATAACTAAATTGAAAACAAACAAAACTTTTATAAAATGGCCAAAGGCAAAAATTAAAAATCAAAACAATTAAAACCAAAATTAAAATATCAAAAACAAAGAGTATCAACCTGTCATATTTTGGAAAGGTGAGAGAAAAGAAGAAGAAGAAAAAAGTCTACTAACAACAAACCGTCTTGCCGTCACGTGCCGCATAAAAAAAGAGAGGATGTGGTTGTGCTTTCAAAGGGCACAAGCGCTCCTACATGCTAACATGTGTACTGCACATACCAACATGTTTTTAGATTAAAATATTATTTTTTCAAGCAGATGCGCGGCTTATTTTTTCATGATTTAAAGGGTAAAGATGTGTTTTTAATGTATTTCAAATAGCAAAAAAACATAAACGCTTGTCATTTTACTGTTTTGAAAATTTGAAAAGGATGCATATATCCCTAGAAAATTCTTTATTAACTAATGAACCATTAGAAAAGATCAAATTACCTCTAACACTAAGGCCGTTTAATTTTTATTTGAGATGTAAAAATAATAATTTCATTGTAGCAACAAATAGTTTTTTTTTTTTTTATCTAGGTGTATAATATTGTTGCTATGCTTTCTAGAGTTTTTATTAATTTTAATTTTTTAATAAATTAAAGTCATAAAATTAAAAATAGAACAACAAATATTTCAAAATGATGTGACTTGGAACATAGTCAATTCATTACTTTTGAAACATGTTAGAAACTTCTCATACTTGAAAGACACTTTTATACATGTATCCGATACTTGCGTATGTGTCTATAATATTAAGAAAAATCAAAATGATGATTTTTATTTAATTAGTAATTTTTTTATTTATTAGTATTATTTGAATGATTTCTTTTCCATGTTTTATGAAATGTTTAACATTTATCTATTTTTAAATGTTAAGATGTATAAAATTTTAAAATTTTATTTTAATAGCATATCCATAATGTATCTTATTCTAATATTTTAATAATCGACATATCAACGTATCCATATGCGTTTTTTTTTACCTAGAATTTTCTATTTAAATATAATATTTCTCGAACTGAAAAACAATTTTTCATCCTTTTACATTTCTGAGTTTTACAAACACATTTTAAAGATTTTAATTTTCAAGATTTTTTATTGTTTTTCAAATGAAAAAAATAAATAAAATAATAATTAAACAATACTATTTCATATATAATATCACTAAAAATATTTTAAAAAAATTATTAACACCAGTGAACTCAAGATTTGGATCAGATCACATCCAGTAAACCCGGTCTAGTTTTTGTGAAACTCAATTTAAACTAGGAATCAAATCATATCAAGTTTAATAATTATAGAAAAATAACCGAAAATAATTCAAGGGATCTTAATTTTAAAAATTAAAAAAAGAAAGTGATAAAGAAATTTTTTGTTGCTGTTGTGCTGAATATGGATCAGTACAAAGTAGCTATATAAATCAAGGTTGTCAATTCCGTTCCGTTTCGTCCGGAATGGCCAAAACATTTCATACCAATTCAAAAAACAAAACAAAACGGAACAAGTTTCATCTCATTTTAAATCTCGATCCGTTCCGGATTTTTCGGCTAAATTTCATCCGGAACGTTTCGGTTTCATTTCACATGTTCCGTTCCGCTCTTGAAAAGCCATTGAACCTTGTTCAATTTAATTAATTAAACCACCCAATTATAAAAAACTCTTTTTCATTACTATTTTCAATAACAATGATATTGATAATAATATTGAAAATTATTATTACTATTTTCATTAACAATGATATTAATTTTTTTAAAATTAGATTTATCATTAATATATATGGTTTATATTTATGTTGTTTTTTTCATGTTTATACTTTGTAGGAATTTGAGCAAAACAAGGGATGCTTTAGATTTCATTAGCCTTGATAACATTGACATAACTTTATATTTAAAATATTTGTGTTAAAATATTTTACTTTCATAATATTTTGATATTTTGTTTAAGTTGAATTACTTTAAGTTAAAGATCTATTTAATCTTGACTATTTAGAAATATTTTAAATTTTAAAATTATATTTGTTTGGCATTGTGTTTGTATTGCATAATTTATAATTAATTTATCTTGAATTTGAATTATATTTGTTATATATATAGTACAATCCTGAAACAGCACGCTGAAACACTCCAAAACTAAAATATTTCATTCCAATTAAAAAAACAAAACACCTACTTAAATAGAATTGACAACCTTGATATAAATATAATTTTGATTTGAATTTAAAGAGATATTGTGAGAAAGAAAGTTGTTATGATTGTTGTGCCTATGCAACGACAGGGTAACAGAGAATGTTTTTGACGTATGAAGGGAGTGTTGTGCCTATGCAACGAGGCAAATTCCAATTTACTGTTCACTGGAGTCCGTTTTATACTAAAAGTGTTTTTAAAAAAGATTTTTTTTATTTTTATTTACTTTAAATTAATTTTTTATCCGTTTTATGCTAATAATTTGTTTAGTTTTGTGTTTTAAAAGTATTTTTAAAAAATATTTTTTTTAATTTTTATTTATTTTAAATTAATTTTTTTATCCGTTTTATACTAATAATTTGTTTGGTTTTGTATTTCAAAAGTGTTTTTAAAAAAATAATAATTTTTTTAATTTAAATTAATTTTTTTATATCGTTTTAATGTGTTGATGTTAAAAATAATTTTTTTTTAAAATACATATTATTTTAATACATTTCTGAACAAAAAACACTTTAAAAAACTTCTCTAATATTCTCGAACACCCTTTAAATTACAAATTAGATTGTCATTGTAGTCTAAGGACCTGTTTGGGATTGTAATAATGGTTATAGTTCAAAGTGTTTTTCACTTAAAATGAATCAAAATAATATTTGTTTATTTTTAAAAAATATTTTTGAGATCCCCATATCAAAACGATCCGAAAAAATAACAAAAACATTTTAATAAAAAAATTTAAAATTTTAAAAAATAAAGTTTTAATCCTTTTCCAGACTAATCCTAAGCCAGTGATATCTGTAGTAAAGAAGTGAAATGATCATCAAGTCAGGTTCATCTTTCTACCCATCATTTTTTACCATGGGAGAAGATTATGTTACTTTCATATGCTGTCATTAATTTCTTCTGCTGTTATTGTCCTTTTCTTTGGAGCAAGCAAATATTCTCACTCTTTTAATTAAAGGTTGTTTTTTTTCCGATCTGAAAACATGTTTTAAAAAATAAAAAAAATTAGCACTAAATATCACAATTTCTTACTGCTATTATGGTTAATTATTTTTCAAAATAGATTTATGTATATGCTAATTAGCCAAAAAAAACTTCAATTTTATACTTTATCATATCTGATTAAGTCACCACATCTTTTTTTTTTTTACCATGAATAGCTTGTTTGGTTTTTATTTCAAAAGCATTTTAAAAAAAATATTTACTTCAAATTAATTTTTTTATGCTTTCAAGTTATTTCGATGTACTATATTAAAAATAATTTTTATAAAATAAAAAAATATTATTTTAATATATTTATAAATAAAAAACACTTTAATAAATATTACATTTCTTTTTTTAGTTTAACGTGGGTGTCTGGGCCAGCTTGCGCGCACCTCGACTAATCCCACGAGCCCTAAAATTAACAACCATGTAAGCAAACCTCTTAATCCCAAGTTTTTACTACTGAGTCACTACCTAGATAGTTACATTTCTAAACACTAGCAGTCACCACATTTCTTGTTCATTTTTCACATTACTTTTACCGATACTCGGCGTCTGTATGTGACATTTTTCACCAAAAGATAAAGGATATGCAAATTGAGATATGGATTGGCTTTGGAGATTGGGTTTCCTGTCTAGTACAGTTAAGCCAGTTCTATTTATCACGACAAAAATTTTTACTGTGATAGTTGATATTAGAGTAGATGTTATTTTTTAAAATATTTTTTATTTAGAAATATATTAAAATAATATATTTAAAAAAATTTAATTTGAAGAATTTTTTTTTAAAAATCATTTTTTTTCAAAAAAAAACTTTTAAAAGCAAAAATAAATAAACTTTTAATGCTAGGAAAACCTTTGTATTGTTTCATCGGTAAAAGATATTTTTGGATTAGGTTCCACATTGATCTAATGTGTTTAGAAAAAAATTAAGTTTTTCTGATGTTAACTCTTAAGAAATCAAGAAAAAGAAATCATTCACACAAATTTCAACCAATAGGCAAACACATGTGACTGTCATAATCGGCCACCACGCTCGGGGCTTTCCTGTTACAACCATATATATACACAAAATTACTGAAATAAGGGGAAAATTCAAACTCATTTTTTTATATTTATACAAAATAAACTACCATTTTATTCATCAAAATAAATTTATATGTTGGAAAAAAAACCCTTTTTTATTTCGCTAAGCTTGCACAACAAACACACATTCACATACAAAGTTTCAACATAAAAAACGAACCATTACACCTTGAATAAATCAAAATCAGCTTGATTTTTTCAACTCATCGGAGAGTATTGCTTTCCACCTTTGCTAACAGGGGGTTTAGAACTGTCATGTTCATTTTTCTTTACAACTTCTTCTCTCTCTCTTTTTATATGTACTAGAATAATCTATGTGGGCTGTCATGATGAAGGAGGAGGTTGTTTTAACGAGTCGAGTTGTGTTTGTTGTGGGGTTAGTGTTCGGAGGCTAAACGAGGAAGAAGCAAAAGCATATCAATCCATTGGGTTTATTTAAGTGTGGATCAGCTTTGTGAGTAAAGAAAGTTATGATTGTGGTACTGTGATGGTGGTTTATTTCAGAGTGGATCAGGTCTGATGATGATCACTAATGGTGGATTTAGAGGGAAGAAAAGGCTGGTCATCAATGGGCTGGTATGGGTTGGGGTGGTTGATTTGTCAGCTAGGAGTAGTTTGATGGTTATGTGACATTGTTTTCTTGAGTCTTTCTTCTTGTGAGGCAGAATACGTGGCAACCATTTTTTATATTTGTGTGTAGTTAAAGAGAATTTTAGAGATAATGCACATGTGTCAAGAGAAAAGCATAGACATTTTTGTTGATAATAAGTCTACAATTATTTTGGAAAAAAAAAAAACTCACTTTTTAAAAGAGAAATGAGCATGCAAACAGCGGATATCCCTCTATTAGAGAGTGCACAAGAGTTACATGAACACTACAAGATTTAACAGTTTTACTGACAGAATTTTTCTGTCGGCGTAAGACACATATTTCATCGGTAATTAATTTACAGACTGAATCACCAACGAAAATGCTCCATCCGTGAATCTTTTGTCGGTAATTTTTTGTCCATCGGTAAATCCGTTAGTAATAAAAAAATAAATTTATCCGCTTCATTTCATCAGTATATCCCTCGGTAATAATTTTTTATTACCAACGGATTTACCGAAGGAATTGCCGATGGAATTTCCGTCGGTAATTATTTAAAAACATTTTTAAAAAAATCATTTTATAAAATTATAAAATAATTAAATTAACATAAATTAACACTGTATAATATATACTCAAAATGCTTGGAAAAAAGAATAAGAAAATCAACTCAAACAAATTTGCAACAAATAAATAAAACAAAAAAATAAATTCAACTAAAAAAATTCATATGAAAAAAATAAAGTTGCAATTGCTAAAAATTTAAAAATCCTATAAATAAATCTACTAAAAATTGATCTCATATGAAAAAAAAAATCTCACAACAACATTTATACAATTATTAAGAACAAAAACAATTAAAAATAAAATAAAAAACAAATATAGTGAAAAAATCATGAAAAAAGAAAAATCTTACCTTAATGTAGTTGCAAGTGAAGCTAAGGAGAGAGAAAAAATTTCGTTAAGCATATTAATTAAAAAAAAACTAAGAGGATAAAAGAAGAAAGAATAAGAAGATATACCCAAGCATGGAGGAAAAGAGAAGGAGATGAGGAGAGAAAAGAAGAGAAAGAAATAGATAAGAAATGATGTTTTTTTACATATAGTGAAGAAGAAAAAGAAGAAGAAGAAGAAGAAGAAGAAGAAGACACACCTTAATGATGTTTTTTACATATAGTGAAGAATAATAATAATAATAATAATAATAATAATAATAAATGGGTCTGTCTCTTGTGAAATAAGGGGATTCAGGCTTTTTATTGGGGCGCGTTACCGACGGATAATTGAATATTAATATTTTTTAATTATTCCGTCGGTAATTCCATCGGTAATATTTAATTTAAATTTTTAATTTCGTAAAAAGTTTTTAGAAACTGCCAAAAATTTACCGATGATTTTTCAATCTGTCGGTGATTCCGTCTGTAATATTTAAATGAAAATTTTTAATTAATTGAATTTTTTCAGAAAACCACCAAATAACACCGACGACTTTTCAATCCATTGGTGATTTTGTCCGTAAAGAACAACAATTAACAGTGCAATTGGAAGGTGAACAATTCTGGAGCTCTCTGGAAAATACCGACGGACAATTCCGTCGGTAATTCTGTTGGTAAAAATAACACGTCATCATTTTTTTTGCTTTGTTTTAATTTTTTTTCCCACGGTAAATCCCTCGGTATATACCAAGGGAATATTTCCGTCGATAAAATTTCTCAAAAATTTACCGACGAAAATATTCACTCGGTATTTCCGTTTGTATTTATCAATTTTCTGGTAGTGGAAGTTCATTAATCAAGTTGCATATATTCTTACAAAGGTTTTGAAATGAGAAGATTTTTGCAAATTAAGAGCTTTGCTAGGACATATCTAGAGATAGGTTTAAGGATCTAGAGATAGGTAAATTTATACTATAAGAATGTTTTATGCATATATAAATTCAATTCAAGCCGTAACGGTTTTAACAGCAAACAAACAGTTATTGTTTATTAACTACCTAAGATTTGGAGCCATATCTGTGCCAAGCACCAAGCTCATTTCAACGGAACCGCGCATGCTTATTTCAGATGACATTTCCATGGCCAGACATTCCTTTAGCTCTCCCAAAATATCACTCATGTCTGGTCTTTGTATTGAAGTCGGGGGCACGCAAGACAGTGCTATCTCCAGAGCTTTCCAAGCACAATTAGTGCTGAATTCACCTTGCAGCCTTGGATCGATAATGCTCTGGATATCCCCTCTTTCAACTAAAGGACTCACCCATTGAAGTATGTGAGTGTGGCCCTGATGGCCCCTTATGAAAGGCGGTTGACCAGTTATTAGCTCACACAGAAGAATACCGAAGCTGTAAACATCACTTTTCTTATTTAAGTTTCCTGATGCTCGAAATCTGCATACATAATATAATGATAATTATTCTAGGAGAACAAACACTGTGAGAGAAGATTAACATTAAGTGTGAATACGCACTCAGGATCAATGTATCCGGGCGTGCCTGCAGGTACAGTTGTGACATGCGAGTCTCCTTCATTTGCGAAGGCTTTGGACAGCCCGAAATCAGCAATCTTGGCTTGAAGGTTTTCAGTTAATAAGATGTTGGATGATTTCAAATCTCTATGGACTATTGGCGGCCTGCAACCATTATGCAGATATTCCAAACCTGCGAGTTCGATAATGCCAGTTAATCCAACAAATTTTGCAGAACAAAAATGAAGAAAAAACGACTCAGGCACTAGAGTCAGACCTTGTGCTGCGTCTACTGCAATTTGCAGCCTTGCCCTCCAATTCAACATATTTGTGCTATTTTCTGCAGCCATAAAAACACACTAATATCATAAATTAAACAATAAACTTTGCAATGTGATGAATACAATAGGAATTATGTTTCATTACACATATAAGTTCATCAGTACTAGATGGTTGTCAAAGAAGTATCTTAACCTAAAAGCTTAAACTATTAGGTGAGGTCCTAAAATATGATTTAAATTATTCTTTAACACTCTCTCAATTGAAAGTCTTATGGATTTAAAACTTGCACAGACTTATATTATCTTGTTCTTAATTTTTATCGAATAGAATAGAGGTGGTGAGATTTGAACTTGTGACCGCTTGGTTATCAAGGCTCGGATACCATGTCAAAAAATCATTTCAACCTAAAAGCTTAAGTTACTAGATAATATCCCAATATATGATTTATATTATACTCTAACAATGATAAATTCGTATAAACCTGAGTGAGAGTTCTATCTATAAACTAGTTTGTGTCCTAAAAAATTGAAGAATTCTATATTTCTGAGAGTAATTCTATAAATACCTAACAAGTGATCCTTCAAGTTCCCATTTGCCATGTATTCATAAACAAGTGCCATATTTTCTTGCTCATTACAATAACCAACGAGGGACACCAAGTTTCTGTGATGAACAATAATCAATAGTTTGACCTGCATTTAGAAACATTACTCTGTCATAGCTGAAAGAAAAATATTTGGTGCACCTCTCTTGTCCTTTACAGGAAAGGAGAAAGCTAACTAATTTGTTACCTCCGCTAGAAATTCTTTATAACCTTGCCTTGAGGATTGAGATAACAACTTGACAGCAACTTGACGACCATCATTCAGGTTTCCAAGATATACTTTTCCAAATCCTCCTTCTCCAATAATGGTTTGGAAATTGTTGGTAATGCTAACTATTTCAGTGTATGTAAATGGTTGATTCTTTGATTTTAGTGAAAAGGATAAGCCCACCGAGGAAGATAATGACACATTCAATCTCCCTGCAAAGGAAAATTTCATATTTTGTTTTTGATAAAGCGATAAATATTCCAATATTTTAACAGAGATACTAAAGTATGAAACTATATATGTCATCATATCTACATGTCAAAACTATGTTATTGCTTACTGATCTCATGCTGAATCGTATTCTCATCTGCTAAGTTGCAGGAAAGAAATGAGGTATTGGGGGTGGTATCCAAATTAGAATTATCATATGATAGGTAATATAAAAGTTATTGGGTGCACATAATATATATATATATTCAAAATGAATGAAAAAATTAAAGTGCCTACATATAAGATAGACTCATAGAATAATATTCTATGAGGCTTTTAAGTTAAAGACAGTGTATGATCATATATGTAAGCTATCGGATGTATAGATCATCAATGATTTCACAAAAAGCACAAAGCATCTTCTAAGCCAAAATTACTCTATGTTATTCTAGGATTTAGTTAACACCACTCAAAAGAGAGGAAAGAATACAAAGAACATAAGTGAAAGAGAAAGAATTCACCTCTTTTCAACCTCCAGAAGATAGTTATAATGCTAAGGAGAAGGAGCACCGAAACTGATATGACAGATGCAATAACTGGAACAGGAAAACTTCCCTGCTTCTTTTCACATGTATCCATCTTGCATAAATCCGGATTTCCATCCAAACTTGCATTAAGTAAAATAGTGTCAGATGTAACTGAGAATCAATGACTATATACCAGTAACAAATAACCAAATCAGAGTGATCATGGTTAGCTTTAGAAAGTTAGCAAGATCACTATGAAATATACCGGAGAATTGTATCAGTTACTTAATTCCTTAAACTCATACTAACATGCAAAGAAAATGGATTTGTGTAATCTATTTTCTGACTCCTCTTTGTTCCTTAACGTTTAATTTCAATTTATGAAAAATTAAAACAATGTTCACTTCATATGTAAGAAAAGAAGTTAGAGAAGAACCAAAGGAGTAGAATGATTGTTTAATAAGCATGCAGATAAGTTGTAATGGTTGAAGATGATAACCAAACCTCAGCTGCAACTGTCTACTCTTAGACTTTTCCTTGAGACTATAGGGAACTGCACCTGTGAGTTTATTCCTACTCAAATATCTGCAAATAGGAAAAATAAAGTCACCATTCACCATGGTAATCTTTGTAAAAACTTCTTGTGGTAAATGCCAGAGCATGTTAACTTACAGGATTGTAAGATTTGGCAGTTGCGCAAAAGCTTCTGGCACTGTCCCTGTCAATTCATTGTTTGATAAATCCCTGAAAGAAAATGTGAAGAAAATAACGAACAATCACATTTTATAAAGAAATAGATGACAAGAATACGCAATAGTTGGGATAAAATAGAGGTTGTTCCTCCACTAATCTGAAGTATGGACACCCATATTTGCAACCTTTGTGGAGCCAGAATCCCTATCGTTGGCTTGTAGGATTTTGTCCAGAAAAGATGCATATAGGGAGAGAGGATATGCCTCAAGCTTATAAGATGCATGAGCCCTCCAAACACCTCTAGCCAATTTCCATATAGAGTATTTGTAACATCACCTTCAGACTTTCATAAGATAATGTCTCATCTTAGGACTGAGGTGCCCTCTAGTTTTAAGGGTCTCGACCCAATAAACAATAGTTCTTTTCAAATAAAATGATGAATGTCTGAAGTCGGTAAAAAATTCTAGCGGTGACTGTCATTCCAGTGCTAGATATCTAGTAGCCATTGCCAGCGTAGTTTATTAGTATTAAAACCTGTTACAACTTAGTTACGAAGACTTACAAGGACTTGATTGATGTGAGGTTCAAGAGTGAAACAACTATATTCCCTGATAATTGACTTGAACTTAGATTCCTGCTCATAGTTAATAGTAAATGAGTAAGACATTGAGATACTGAATGCCATATCTAAATGGATGTTCTTCAAAAATAACTTGCATAAAATATTCCAACAATCATACAGAATTTAAGAGGGAACTCACAGAGAGATGATCCTTGGAGGGTTATCATTGTTGCACTGCAAACCAGTCCACGTAGTACGTGGCAAACATGGATCTCCCTGCCAGTCACCTCTATTTATTTTGTATGCTTCCTTGATGGCCATGATTGCATCAACTATGATAATTTAGATTAAAAAGGGTGAGCAGTGCATAGCTTTAGATTTATAAGAGAGAATCGTTATATACTAGGTAAAGGCTTATATATCCAAAAAAATCTCGAGCCCGCCTTTTTGTGACAAAAGAGTAATTTTTTATGATGAATAAAAAAAAAACTATCTCTATTAGCCATTAGGCTATCAAACAATTATCATTTGTATGATTTTATAAGATTCCAATTTAAGTTTCATATTATAGGCCAATTGGTTTGATTCATGGTATCTATAAAGTTCATGTAAATATTCTTTTCAACAGACTGAAACATGTTAGCCAGGATCTTATTGGACAAACTTCAAAAGAGGTTGCCGAATGTTTTTTTTGTAGTCGGACATTATTTTGTTAATCCTAGATCTTTCATTTTTAGGTATTCTTGATGTAAAACTTTAACTTTTCATGATAGCCATCATCTAAATGGCTAGAATGTGTTTTAATAAATTTGCCGATTTTTATATATATAAAATATTGTTCTATAACATAAAAAGTCTTTCTTAAAATTTGCGAAGTTATTATGTGCTAATTTATTTTTAATTTAATTAGAATAATCAAAATAATGATATTGAAAATCAAGCATTGATCATTGAAACTTTCATGCCATATCAAAAACCACTTTAGAAATTTAAATTATTTGATAATATTCAATAAATCACTATATAATCTTAATAAAAAATAAGCATAAAATGTCGAAGATTTGTTTTTTTGGAAGATAGAGAATTTAGGTTGGATATCAAACTTCGTAACATTTGGATACAAAAAGGTATCAAATCATATGAACTTTAATATGGTAGTCAATTAACATCAGTGGTTTTTATTCTTTAGTAATATTAGGAGTTTTAGGCTCCTTCTATTTTTGTGGTATGGTGTAGTGTGTTCTATGTTTTGTTTCAATCATAGATTTGAAAGTGTTTAGTTAATCAACATATATCATAGTTTTATATAGACCCCACTAAAAACTTTCTTAAAAACTAAATGATGTTATCGAACCTACAATAACGGGTGAGTTGAGCAGTTAGGTGTGGATCTGTCATAATTAGATAAGGATCTGCTCTAGATAGATTATGTGGATAACCTAGAAAATGCATTTATAAACTATTGAGACATGTTTAGGTCCAATAAGAGATCTGATAATGTCAGACCAGAATAACAGCTCAAAAGGCTATAATTTTTAATCTGACCATTGAATCACGGTTAAAATTTTACAAGAGATTTCGAAGGTTGTTTTCCTTTGAAGTTATCTATGTGTTGCTATGTGGATCGTCAGATTTTTAGATCTCGCAAATCTCACCCCATGACCCTGGTTTTACAAGTTTTTATGATTTTTCTTTTTATTTTTGAATTTCATGCTTTTTTTGAAATTGATGTTTCTTTCCTTTGTAATTTTGGATTTTTATTTTTGTTTCCTAAATAGAGTAAGTTTTCTAATCTATTTAAGGCTTATAAACCTCCTAAAAAGACAAATTTTATTATTATTATTTTCAAAGAATAAACTTGTGAATTTAAGGTTTATATTTGTAGCTCCTTTCACCCATAAATAAATTTTATGTTCTTTGTTTAGTTGTTGTTTTCAACTTCCATATGCATAATTAAGTTAAGAAAAAACTACATATTATAACTTTTCTTAAACCTACTTTTTCAAACTATAATAGTAAAAACATCTACAACACCAAATCACAATGGAGGAAACCTCTTTAAAAAAAACAAAGAAAGGAAAAGACAAGGCCAGCCCTCGTTGTGCCAGCAAGACAATTAATCACCAAGTAATTTGCCATTAATCAGACCCTAGCTCGAGGGATCAGAGGGATCAAAACGTAAAAATCCTTCAATCCAGTAGTCTAGCAATTCATTAATGACGATTATTATAGCATTCTGGCACCAAAGCCTATAGCATTCAACAGAATTGAAATAGAAAACATACCGTCTGTTTCGTTTGTCGGTGAATCATGGAGTGGCAATAGTTCGAAGATCTCAAAGGCATTTAGGATAGGTGGAAGGTCAGAACTTGCATCAATAGAAAACCTAACTAGACCTTCTTGATCTTGTAATTTATATGGACCTATGGTCAATGGCTTCAAGTATTCAAGGGTAAAGAGCCCATACTTTAAGCCATTCAAAGTAATGGTGAATTCTCGTAATTTGCCTCCTGCAATCTGCTCGATTTCAGCAAAGTGAAAGAAGACAAGAAACTCAGGTGTGAAATTCTCTTTATACGGTGATGTATAGGTGTAGCTCAATGATTTAAGGCCATTTCGAGGCTGAACCGCTGTTCTCAAGACTTCGACTGGTAGACGGCAGCGATTATCACTGCCCTGGATATCAATATTTGTAATTGCTTCGGTGCTAATATTTGAAACTGAATCGGTGAGGCTGACGTCAAGCTGCCAGATGCGAGCATACACGTCATCGGGGTACCTAAATGCATGGGAGAAACAATAACACAAGTATTAACTAATGTAGTGATATTCTCATTCTCCAAAATTCCTATTTCTTGATGTTCATTGATTCTAAGCAATATTAAAAAACTATTTACATACGAGTAATTAAAGAAAACACAACTAATAAAGATTTAATGATCAAGAATCTATCAACGTAAAGTATATAATTTAAAATATTTTATGCATCCTGAAGGGGAAAAAACATAAGAAAAAACACATATCATTTGGCACAAATGATGAGCTGTAGTACGATTAATTAAGATATACTTCTTATGAATAGATTCAGTTTTTGTCCAACTTAATTTTAGATCAAATCAGCTGGAGTTACGCTAAGAAATGGAAGAGATTTGCTAGCTATCCCTCGCCAACGACTGGTCAACTTGCTGCCCAAAATTAAAACTATTAAATTTACTTTCAGAAGTATTGACTTGGGGGAAGATTCTGGATAAGGGTTGAGAAAGTAAACTCCAAAAAATCATGGTTTATAAGTGGAAGAGAGACAAGAGAAACAAAAACAAAACATCGATCTTTCAATGACTACAAATGATAATCATTCTAAAAACCATAATAAAATACAATATCCCTAAGGTATACAGTGAAATTATAGATATTTATCCAAAATATTGTATATATATTTTACATAAACGTCCTCCTTATATTTAAAAAAAAAATCTGTAAAAACGCTCATTAAATTCTCAAGCTTTTTTAAACGGTACCTATGATGAGAATTTTTATCATATCTGATGCATGATGTGGCACATGCATGATTTAGTTAAAAATGCATGATTTAGACAATTCACCTTATGGTGCCTAAGCTGACCTCGCCGCCAAGGTCAGCTTGCACCCTGCGAAGCAACGATCCATTCATACTTCTATACGAGGAATCATTCATGAACAGTAAATCCAATCCACTGATGAAAGGAACTCCGAAACCCGTATTTACGAGACACACATAAATGGTATCAGTTACTGAATAATGAATAATGTCGTAATTTATCCAGTACTTATTTTGAAAAGTTTCTTCAACCGTTGCCCAATAGTTTACCCCGATGTATAGATCAAACTTTATTTGACTTTGATTCTTAGAATCGTAATTTCCATAGCGGAAGAAAGCTCTGACGTAATAGTTTTGGTTCTTACCCTGTATGGGTTTCAATGTATAACAATTCCTTTCACCTTCAGGAAAGATTCTCAAGCTATTCACCATTTTCCCATAGTAAAGAGTCGTCAAGTTATACTCTGGTGCTACGACCTCATTCTTGCCCGTACTAATGAAATCTTTGTCGGTTTTGTAAGATATTCCAGTTTCCCTATCCGTATAATCTTCATCCGTCCCACAATCAATGCTGATGAGACCTTCAAAATTTTGGTTAGAAGAGAAAACCAAACGATTAGACTGATTATCTCGAACATATTGTTATCAATTACCATTTTTTTTCTTAATAAGCCAAATATTCATTTAACCATGAAGAGGCAAAGCACCAACTTGAATATCAGGAAAGAAAATAAGAGCAAGGAATTATAGAAAAATGCAGACCAAGAACTTGAAACAAAATTTTTATGTAGTAGCAATCGATCCATACGTTCATGAGTTTAATTATAAGAAATTGTTTTCTTTTTTTGGATGATTCATGGGGAAGCAGCAGGATACTTCTAGGGCATTAAACAATCACTAGCATTTAATTACTATTTCAGGAAAAAAAATGTTGGAGACAGATAAGATACATTTTCTTGTACTTTATGATTTAAAAATTTAAAAATTCACTTCAAAACTATTCTAAGAATAAATTTATTTTATATATTTTTTTAATTTTTTTATATCTATCCTTTCTATCACGTTACACATTACCAAGTCAAAATCATGCCAACTCAAATATTCGCACCAAGTGGGCTCAACTTGCCTTAAACAACATGGACCCGTCAACTACATAAATTTATTATATAAATTAAGAGTCTCTTCTTCTTCTTCTTCTTCTTTTACATAGAGATATGATTTTAGCATTTATCTCTTCTTCTTCTTAAGTAAATCATTTAAGTTTTTCCTTTTCATTTTTCTTTCAACTCAGACTGGCCATGTATCAATTTGTCATGTCAAACCCGAGCATGCATTAAACACCGTTATAAATATGTAGTCGTTGGTTGACAGAAGTTGTCAATAAATAGATTTGACCGCAGCTTAGATGCAGGTGAGTATCATAATAGTGTTGTTTTGTTAGGTGCCCCCCACCACGAGTTTATTTATAAAATTACATGTAATAAATCAAGTCTTCATGCATAGAGATATGCTTTTAGCATTTATCTCTTCTTCTTCTTCTTTTTGTAACAAATTCAATACATGAAAGTTCATATTATAAGTCATTAGAGTTTTAATAAATTTAATTTTGAATGAAACAAATTCTCGATTAATTTGTTTCTTACTCTAATTCAAAGTTTCTAGTTGTTAACAAAAAACCAACAATTAATGAGCCAAGAAATTAGCATAGGGTTCACACTAAACCACATAGAATATACGTTTTTAACCAGGCAAGCTGTGGGCAGTGGCTACAAAATCATAAGAAACTAAGCCAAGAAATGCTAAAGTGACTGGGTTTTCAACTGCTAGTTTTCAGTTCAGCAACGCAGGAACAAAAGGAGGGCACACCCATATTTTTGTATGCAAAAGCCATATTTGCGCACCATCCATGCTAGTCTTTTGTTTTTTTATAATAAGGTATTCGGATTAGCATATATCTTAATTAAATCTCCAGACTGAACACGATATAAGGCTCAAGTCTCGAGGATCAATCTATTTTAACCTTTAAAAAAACATTAAAAAGATCAAAACGATTAACTTGTATTGTACTACAAAGTTACCCGTGAAGGAAAACGCACACACATCTATGTCTGAACAGCTATGTTGCGATATCATGGTTGGAAAAATCAATATGGAGTAAGGCTTGCGTTACACGTAACTTGTACTTCAAATAGTTAACCTTTTAAAAAATTAAAAGATTAAAAATTAAAATAATATTATTTTAATAAAAAAAATTAATAAATTTTAACCCGAATTCCGACCATACTTATCATGATCTCACCAAGTTCTATGCAACCTAAATTTTTAAGTAAATCATTTAAGTTTTTCCTTTTTATTTTTCTTTCAACTCACTCAGACTGAGCATGCATTATAAATATGTAGTGGTTGGTTGACAGAAGTTGTCAATAAATAGATTTGACCGCAGCTTAGATGGCAGGTGAGTATCATAATTGTGTTGTTTTGTTATGTGCCCCCACATCACGAGTTTATTTATAAAATTATATAATTTTATGAATATAATATATATTTAATGTGTAAAATTAAAATTTACCTTACCTTATATAAAATCAGTAAACTTATATGATTTTATAAGTGTATTTAAGTTAGGTTTAAATTTAGCCTTTTAATATTTCTTTTAATATTTGTTGATTAATATTTCTCAAATTATATATTGGGTCAAGCTAAAACTTTATAGAAAAATATTATTATTATTTGGGTCAAATGGAGCTTGGTAACATATTATTTTAAGGGATTAAAGTTACTAAACGAACCTTGTTAAACTAGACATTTGTGTACTATTTGGTACATATCTGGAGCTAGTTGGAATTTTGATGTGATTCAAGTGGGGCTGAAAATTGGACATCTCAAGTTTTCCAACTATATATGGGTAGATCTAGTAATTCATCCAAACGACAAAGAATAACATGTTTGAAATCAGGACTAAACTCTGTTAAGAATATGCGAAAATTAGAGATTCAGACTACAAGAAAAAAAATTTAGCATGAAGATTTTATTTGTATTATTCTATTGTGTTTATTTATTTATGTTGAATAATCATTTTTAATTTGAGCTTGTTTCGGAGTATTAGATATTGTTTAGGGATTCATTTCAAATAAAAATACTTTGATGCTATAATTTAATGTTTAAAGGAAAATTTTGAGATTTTTATATTCATTTTTAATTTGTTAGGATGTTGCATACAACAACTATTAGTGAGTACTTAGTATATTAGTTTGTGCTCCGCAGTGAGTTAATATTAAAATGTTTTTTAAATAAAAAAATTATTAAGAGTTTAGAGAATGTTTTAAGCGCCTTGGATATAGCAATCATGTCAGACCTAAGAGCCTTGGGTCTGACAGTCATTTCCAGACCTAATAAGCTTGGTCCTAGCAAGGGTGTCAGACCTAAGTGTCTTGGGCCTGAAACAATTGCCAGTCCCAAATAGCATGGGTCTAGCGTGATTGCCAGACCAAAGGCACTTGGGTTTAGCAAAATTATTAGACACAAACTACTTTTTTATTTTTTCTAAGGCTAAAAGCATTAATACATGAAAATTGAAAAAACTTGAAATACACTTTTCTGGCCGCCTATCCTTTTTTTTTATCTTTGGGGCAAAGAAGTATTTTTACTATAATGAATATTGTGAAAAGCCAAAAAACTCTTGGTTAACAGTTCTAATTTTTATTGCCTTTAGGGGTAAAAGAGTATTTTAACTGTGTTAGAAATTGAAAAAGACACATACACCCCCAAACAATCTTCTAATGACCACTAAGCCAGATGAAAAGATCAAAATACCCCTAAACCGAAAGCTTAAATTTAAGTCATTAAAGGGTAAAAGGGTAAGGTTTGGCAGTCATATCAGACTCAAGCAAACAACAAACAATGGGGGGACAATTATGTACTTTAGTTGTCAGGAGAAAGAAAAGAAAGAAAAAACACAAACAATCGATGACTGACAACAACTAACCATTATATGTATACAAGCGTCGCACCATGTGTAAAAAGAGATGGTTGTGCATCTAGTGAGATAACAGATGACCAGATTTGGCCACCGGTAAGCATCCCACGCGCCACCTTACTGGGAGGTGTGGAACACACACCAGTATCTTTTCGATTTCAAAATGAAAAATACAACGTGAAAAATACTAAAACGCTCCCCATGATCCTCTTAATTACATAACACACCCAAGTAATTTATTGTCGCAATCCACAGTAATTAGTATCTGGAGCTACAGTGAAATCCTCACGCCACTTTGCTTTTTTATAATTTTTTATATATTACTAATTACTAATTAATATTTTTTATTTTATATATTAGGAATTTCTTATATGTTTAATTAAAGCTTTATTACTCTTTAAGATCAAATATGTCTCTCTTATGGGTCAGATTCCCTTCGTTACAATTATAGGATCTTGATCATTTTTCTAGATTCTAATGTTTTTCCTTTTTAAAAAACAAAATTATATTAGTTTTGACTTTATAAGTTAACAACTCTAAATTATAAAGCCCGATCAATTAAATATTTATACTTAAGAAAAAAATTGTCACTGTAGTGGTCAATTGTTTTCAGTGTAATTGCAACTATGACAAATAGAACTAAATTTCTTTTAAATAACGAATTATATTTTCTTCAATATCATGTGGTTGGTGAGCTTTTAATTAAACTCAACAATTTTAATTTGAAAAACCAATATCGGTGACAAAAAAACTCTCTCTTTCTCTTCCCCTCTCCCTTATTTATAGCAAAATAAAATCTAGTCTAAAACCTGTGTTTCAAGATCAGGTATTTATTCTCACATTTATTTCTTAATTTTTCAATTTAATCTTTATAAGTTAAATATTATTTAGCTCTTAATTACTTGGTTTTCACATAAAATAATAATATTATTTTTCTAATATATGCAACTTTATATGTATAAGATTTTCAGTTTACTATTAGGATTTTTTATATTAAAAAATGTGTTGAAAAAGCTTCCATATTATCTTTTTATGATGAAAAAAATCTAACCCCCAAGAATCATGGGTCATATAGATAGTCAATACACTAATGCACAAGCTACTTCTGGGAAACGAACTTGCTTTAATAGCAATTCAGAGACATGGGCCAACTCTCTCAGAAAAGAACTAATAGGCAACTTGGAAGATGATCTCACCAACTTAAACTTGGAAGATGAAGGTAAAGGATGTATGATAATTCAACTTAATAAATTTAATTTTGAATGAAATTTAAATCCATGATTTATTTACAACTCAAATTCAAAGTTTCAAGTAATTAGAAAAAAAAAAATCAACCATGGACGCGTTGCATGTATAATACAAATAATTAGTATAGACATAGAACTTAAGCATTTTTTATTTTTTTTTACCATGCAGGGTGTGAGTAATTGGCTAGGCGAAAAACATACTTAGCACAATTCAAATTACAACAATTTGATGAACCAGTATTCTAGAGTCTTAAAGCTAGCAAAAGTACCTGAGTTTTCTGCAGCAAGCTTTCTTTTTTCATCCTGCGCAGTATTTTTGGCAGCAAGTTTTGAGTTCTGAAACGTAGCTGAGAGCAAAAGGAGGATCACCCATACTTTTATATAAGAAGGCAGTATTTGCCCACCATCCATCTTAGTCTTGTTCTGGCGATTTTAGTTGGCGTTGTGAGGGAGTTTTAAAAAAAGAAGTTGTTATGAGCTAACAACGCAATTTGAAGAGTAAAGCAAATTTGGTATCTGAGAATATGGAGCGCAAATTTAAATATCATGAATATTCGTACTGCACAGTTTGTGAGTGATGAGAACGCTAACAAGTGGTATGGACAGCTGTGCAGCAAGCACCGCCGCCTCCAAGACTTAAAAGTATGGTCGTCGAAAACGTGTTTTAACTTGTAAAATTGTACCATTTTATAAATCAAGACTTGAAATTATATCCTTGTTGCATGGGAAGAAGGACCGCAAGTTAGTTGCTTCTAGCTTGTTTCTTTTCAAGGCTGCTTATTATTGATAATGTCCGCCTTAGAATTTGTTTGTTTATGTGGCTGTGGCTGTGTTTTAATTAAAACGCAGTTAATTTGTAACCGTTTAGTAATGAAAAAAATTAATTTACTGTGCATGAATCCCACGTAATTTTTGCGGCTGAAACGTTGTAAATGAAAAGCAGGAAAATCCTGCTTTCCATTCACTTTGCATGCTAATTGCACTGTTCACAACAGTGCAATTAGCATAAACAGTGCAGGAGAATTGCACTGTTCACGTGAACAGTCAATTCACTTGCACTGTTTAAACAGTTGTTTTTTTTTTTTAAGTATGTGTTAATTTTATTAATATTTTTATAAAAAAACTATTTTAGAGTAAATTAAATTTATTTTCACTATGATATGAACAATATTTTTTTACCGAAAAACTAGTATAGAGTGAATTAAATTCACTCGCAGTGTAATATCAATTTTATACCTGATAATATTTTATTTAATTGTATTATTAAATAGTTTAATGGAATAATAAAAAATATTTTATATAAAGTATTATTTATTTCATAATGTAACATGAGTGATTAATTCTATAATATTTAAATTTAAAACCATCAATATTAATATATATTTTTAAAAATTATTTTATAACCTCAATTTCAAAAGTATTCTTACCCAAACACATTAAACTACTTTTTTTCAACCTCAATTTCAACTACAGTTTTAACCAAACACCTATTTTTTCAAACCAACCTCAATTAAAATTACTTTTTATAAAACAATTTTTTTCAAACCACAACCACAATCACTACCGCAATATCAAACACACACTTAGAGGGTGTTTGGGTGTAAGGTGTGGCAAAAAGTTACCACTCTTCTTACTAAAAAGCATGTATTTTTTGCTTTTAGAAAGTGTGGTGTGTGCTTTAAGAGGGTGGTACCTTAAAAAAAAAGGCTACCACACCTCCCACCCAAACACACCCTTAATCTCAGATTATATATCTTACTTAATTATTTATTTATTATTATTCATTGATACATAATGTTTATTTTATTTTTATATTATTTAATTTAATATTAATGATAATATTTTTATTTTTATTTTATAGTTATATACCTATAATGAAATTCTATGAACATATATCAATGTTTATTTGAATTATGTATTTTAAGGTGTTTGGACATTTGTATTGTTTATTTCACTTTTATTTTAATTGTGTTATATTATTATTTACTACTGGACTGGATCTTGCAATTTAGTTAAAATATTTTACTTGTGATTTTACGATTTTATTTAAAATATTTTACTTGTGATTTTACGATTTTTAGTTAAAATATTTTACTTGTGATTTTACGATTCGAGTTTACATTATATGTTCCGTGTCATGTCAAAAAAACGTTTTTAACAACCTTGCTTAAAAGTCATTAGTATAATTTATTTATTTATTGTGATAGGTGAAATAGCGTAATGCATTTATAAATTGTAAATCCGACTCGTTTAGTTTTTTTTAATCTCAGCAATTGATATATCAAGTTGAGTTAAAAAAAAAAAATATATATATATATATATATAGATATTATTTATAGATATTACACAAGTTGAGTTTATATTGCTAATTTCCATAAATTTTTATTTAGAGATGGATCTATAACATAGACTGTAGGTATAATAAAACCTTCAATATTAGATATAATTTTCATACTTTATATCATCATTAAATTCTAGTTTTTTTTCCTCTCTAGCAAAGAGACAAGCTCTTATTTATTACATTAAAAAAATATAATTAGAAGTACGCTAACAAGATCTTTGGAGCTGAAACATTTCTAATTATATTTTTAGACGTTTCTAAATAAAATAAAAATAAATATTCAATATACAAACTATTAAATATAAAAAAAATGAGAATAAGATATATAGGTTGGGTTAGGTTGACCGGGTTTTAAAAATCTTGACTTGTCATCCAACTCATGATATTATTCTTAGGTTTTTTAACCTACTACCATCTATATTATCCATATTATTTAACTTTGATGGATTGTGTATTGTAAGATAATGTAAATATTACAAATTGATAGGGTTTTTTGAACATCGGGGATGCTTTTACATCATATTCTAAGCCCTGTTTGTTTTTGTATTTTTTATTTTTTTCGTTGCTTCAAATAAATATTTTTTTAGTATTTTCAGATCATTTGATGTGCTGATATCAAAAATAATTTTTTAAAAATAAAATAACATTATTTTGATGTATTTTCGACTGAAAAGTATTTTGAAAAACAACCGCAACCATACTTTCAAATATGCTAGTGACAAGTGACAAGGATCATTAAAAGATTAATATCTTTTAAAGGTTGGTGAAAGAGCTGAGAGATTGGGACAGGGGGTTTGGGTTTCATAAACACTTGTAAAATAAGTTTTCTTGTTAGGCTTAAAGACCATAAGATGGTTAATTATCACAAATATAGAATAGAAGGAGGAAACCCCTCTGAGGCTATGTTGTTTGTATTTGCAAGGCTGCTGTAAGAGATTATCAGAGGTTGGAAAACAAAATGTGAGTTTCCATGTTAAATACCAAATGGCTCATGGATATTTATATAATCATGAACTATATAAAACTTGTTTAGAGATAAGGCTGTTAGCTCATTGTTAAGGGAAAAGATAACATCAGAGAGCTATCCTTATGTAACACCCTGTTCATTCTCATGTGTGTGTGTTTTTTTATTAATTTTTTTCTATATATGAGAAAAGTCCCAACAACCTTGTTATACGTGTGCGGCGTTGTAGCAAATCATCCTATTGGATCAAGATAATCGAGAATGATGTGGGTGCACTATAACATTTAACAGTTTTACCGACAGAAAAAATCCGTCGATGTGAGATTACCACTTCGTCAGTAATTTTTTTACCGACTAAATCCCCAACGAAATGCGTCCGTCGGCATAGCTTTCGTCGGTAATTCCACATTCTATCGCTACTTCTGTCGGTAAAAAAAAAACTACCGATGGTTTTTCAGATGAAAAATGCACTCCAAAAAAAATTCCCCCTGGAAATATTCCGTCGGTGATAATGGCATATGAAGTAAATATTTTTCAACTCTCAGTGAAATACCGACGGAATGAATCCATTTGTGAAGACGTCGGTGATTATGGCATTTGCAGTAAATATTTCTCAACTCTCGATAAAATACCGACGGAATATTTTCATCTGTGAAGCCGTCGGTGATTGTGGCATTTGCAGTAAATATTTCTCAACTCTCGATAAAATACCGACGGAATATTTTCATCTGTGAAGCCGTCGGTGATTGTGGCATTTCCAGTAAATATTTTTCAACTCTTTGTAAAATATTGATGGAAAAATTCCGTCGGTGATTTAAAAAATATATTTAGAATAAATAATATAAATTAATAGTAAAAAAACCAATTATGCAAATAAAATTGTATTAAATATCAAAAATATAAAAATAAAGTTAAATAATATTCATAACAAATTTAATGTGTTTCCAAAAAAAATTAAACTAGAACAATGGCGGAGCGGGAGGAGGAGGAGGAGGTGGTGGAGGCTGGTCGTTCCCCGAGACGAAACGGCAAAAAAGGAGGCGCACATGTATCATCACCCATCTTTGATCTAATGTCCATGATCATTTGGTGAAGGTGTTGATAATCCACCGAGAGTTGAGCGTATTGTTGTTTCAAGGCCATGAACTCCTTAGACTGGGTGTTCGATACTGATTGGAAGCCCCCGACGGTTGAGACACTACAGGTCGCCCGCAAGTTCTCGGCCGTAGTGTTAGAGAGCCCGTACACCTGATTTTTATCGGGTCCACCAAACGATCATACCTCCATCCACAAATCCGGATCGAAATTCGGATGGGTTGAAGGATCGTCCCCATATCTCTTCCTCAACCGACTATTATAGGTCTCCTGAAATAAAAAAGAAATCATCATATTTAATTCAAGAAAAATAATAATTTACGAAATAAAATGGTTGAACGAACATACCACGACGTGGGAAGGATAAAGAATTCTTGTCCTTTATCAATAAATAAAAAGAATGAGAATCGCCACCTAGTATTTTGGTTACTAGGAACCCTAATTGGTCTTATAGTAAAGGCACTAATTGTATAAAGAAAAGGTATTAGTACTCCTAATATGCCTTACATAATGTAAGCTGCATTGTTTATTTGTTTGATGTAAACTAAAAAAATGTTGTGTTTCCTAACTATTGGTTTATTTAAAGTTGAAGAAAGTCCTTCTTGGTAAAAAAATATTTATCTTATCAGACTAAAATCTACTCATTCTAATGCCAAAATGAAAATAAAAAGAACTATCTTTTTATTTAATATCGAGAATATATCTTTCATATAAAGTCGTATTCTCACATATTAAAAAGGAATAAAGTAAATTTTTTGGTATTTTTTGAAATATATGTCAAAATCCTTTGTAATTTTATAAACTTATTATAAAATCCATGCAATATTTCTTAAAACATGCCAAAGTATTTTAATTTTTTTTCTAAAAAAGATGCTCAAATAATTCTAGGATTTTTGGTCCTATGCAATTAAAACATTCGAGTTAATTAAAAAAACATTATGCTTTATATATTTTCATATTTTTTATCATTTATTTAACACAAAATAAAAAGTAATAAAAAGAAAAAATCATACACACACATTCTTTTTTTATTATATTTTACTTACACACGTTTACAAAATAATACAAACTCAAAATTTAAAAAATAAATTTAAACATACTAAAAATTTAAAATTTGCAAAAATTATCCTTTCAAAGATTAGGGAACGTGTTGGAGAGATTGCAGGAAACTTAGGAATCACATTGAAAGCTTCCGGGAATGGCAGAATGGTGGAGACGCATGTATCCACGCGCAACTAGAACCCAACAAGCACGTCTTAGCAAAATTTCCAGAGGCAAGTCTTTGTCTGGCCAAAAGGATGGTTTCTCAACAAAGAAACATAATCCCGCGTTTGGGCTCCCTTTGAATGTTGACGCGTGCAATGACCGGAATCATATCATAAATGTTTTTGACAGTAATATTATATAAAAAAAAATTATAATAACAAATAAAAAACGTTTCTACACATATTATAAATATTAGGAGAGAAGGTAGTTTTTAAAGATTAATAACTTTAAAGAAACATAAATTAAATATTAAACATAAATGAATCAAAACAATATCTTCAAAAATTAAATATATATAAAATAACTTTAAAGAAACCTCTCTATCCAAAAAAAAAAAAAGCTAAATAAGCAAAATAAAAAATCATAGAGGAGAGATTAAAACATAAATTAAAAAATAATTTAAAAAGAGACATTAAAAGAAGGCATCAATTAAAATAAAAACCAAAATCATAAGAAAAAATAAGAAAAAGGAAAAGATAGTTGATGTGCCACAAGCACATTTCAAAGAAATAAGAAAAATATGACTTGGGTTATAGCCCTAACCGAGTTTAATAAATTGTTTTTATTTTAATTAGATGATAAAAAAATAGACAATGATAGTAAACGAACAAAAAAAATCAGAAAAAGATCACACTAACATGGTAAAGAAATCTTTGAAAGTGCAAAGTGGATAAAAAAATGGTTAAAAATAACAGCTCGAGTCAACTCAAGGTAGCGTAATAAACATGTAATCTGGGTAATACAAGGTGAGCAAACTCAAGTTAACCAGCAAAACTCGTGGCTCAGGTCAAGAAACTAGAATAGCCCAATATATAAGAAAATTAAAGAAAACCACAAAGCTAGTTTTTTTTCAAAAAAAGTGTCGAATGATAAAATCAGAAAAGAAAATAAGCCAAAAAAATATTGATCTACATTAACTTTTCAAGCCCGTGATCTGAGTCAATAGACTAGAAGCATCATTCATGAAAAAACCACAAAGCCTAATCCCCAGTAAATTAAATTTTGAAGGATGAAATAAAAAAATCAATTACACAAAAGGATTTGAAATAAAAAAATAGTAATTAAACTAATGACGGTGAAAATTGAAATAAAATATAAATTAGAGAGCAACCAAAACTTTTTGATAAAAAAACAAGGACCAAGTTGGAAAAAAAATAATACACCAAAAACTTGAATTGAAGTTTTTTTTTTTTACCTAGAATTTCCTATTTAAATATAATATTTCTCTATCTGATGATCTGATTTTTCATCTTTTTAGATTTCTGAGTTTTACAAACACATTTTAAAGATTTTAATTTTCCTTACAAGTTTTTTTATTGTTTTTAAAATGAAAAAAAATAAATAAAATGATAAATTAAACAATACTTTTTTATATATAATATCACTAAAAATATTAAAAAAAAATTATCAACACCAGTAAAGTCAAGATTTTGATCAGATTACATCCAGTAAACCGTCTAATTTTTGTGAAACTTAATTTAAATTAGGAATCAAATCATATCAAGTTTAATAATCATAGAAAAATAACCAAAAATAATTCAAGGGGATCTTAATTTTAAAAATTAAAAAAAAAGTAATAAAGAAATATTTGTTTCTGTTGTGCTAAACATGGATCAGTACGAAGTAGCTATATAAATAAAATTTTGGTTTGAATGTAAAGAGATACCGTGAGAAAGAAAGTTGTTATAATTGTACTAGAAAACGACAGGGTACGTAACAGAGAATGTTTTTGACATATGAAGGGAGTGTGGTGCCTAGGCAACGAGGCAAGTTCCAATTTACTGTTCACTATAGTCCGTTTTATACTAAAAGTGTTTTTAAAAAAGATTAATTTTTTTTAATTTTTATTTACTTTAAATTAATTTTTTATCCGTTTTATACTAATAATTTGTTTGGTTTTATGTTTCAAAAGTGTTTTTAAAATCAATTTATTATTTTTTATTATTTTTTTATATCGTTTTAATGTGTTGATGTTAAAAATAATTTTTATAAAAAAATATATATTATTTTAATGCATTTCCGAATAAAAGACACTTTAAAAAACAATTTCTCCAATATTCTCAGACACCCTTTAAATTATAAATTAGATTGTCATTGTAGTCTAAGGGCCTGTTTAGGATTGTGATAATGATTGTGGTTCAAATTGTTTTTCACTTAGAATATATTAAAATAATATATTTTTTTATTTTTAAAAAATTATTTTTGAGATCAATAAATCAAAATGATTTGAAAATTAAAAAAAATTAATAAAAAAATTTAAAATTAAAAAAAAAACGATTCCAACCGCTTTTCGAATCAAACCCTAAATCAAGATATCTGTACTCAAGAAGTGAAATGATAATCAAGTCAGGTTTATCTTTCTACCCATCATTTTTTAGCATGGGAGAAGATTATGTTACTTTCATTTGCTGTCATTTCTTCTGCTGTTATTGTCCTTTTCTTTGGAGCAAGCAAATATTCTCACATCTTTTAATTAAAGGGTGTTTTTTTTTCCGATTTGAAAACATGTTTTAAAAATATTTTAAAAAATAAAAAAACTTAAAAAATTATATTATTTTAATATATTTCTAAATAGAAAGTATTATGCACCACAATATCAAATTAACACTAAATACCAAGATTGTCAATTCTGTTCCGTTTCACCCGGAATGGCCAAAACATTTCATACAAATTCAAAAAATGAACCAAACGGAACAATTTTCATCTCATTTTAAATCTCGGTCCGTTCTGGATTTTTCAGCT
>Ga0325411_1000480_pt1 | contig 41927 bp, 24 predicted proteins | sample PopdelMetagenome_13_FD_206181 | JGI IMG/M metagenome (GOLD analysis project Ga0325411, IMG submission 206181) | Populus deltoides microbial communities from Bellville, Georgia, United States - Xylem-PdIQD-R4 | ecosystem: Host-associated > Plants > Phyllosphere > Stem > Wood/Secondary xylem...
GATATTTCTATATATATATATATATATATATATATATATATATATATATATATAGAGAGAGAGAGAGAGAGAGAGAGAGAGAGAGAGGCCGATGCAGCTATAGCCCGTAGACAACCCATCACCGACTCATTTTGTTGACAAAGATAAATAATCCAAATAAACTCATTATTTTGAAATGAACAAATTCATGTGCAGATTGTGTTTTGCAAATATGGATTGTCAGTATCCCCTCTGGTTCTTGTTGGACAGCCGTGGGAGTGATTCTGGGCACAAGATTTCTTAGGGGGCGTCGATGGTTCTTTGTCGTTTCGGCAAGTTTTTTACGAAAAGGAAAAAATAAAATAAAATAAAATAAATTTTTAAAGCTAATATGTAAGAGCATCCCTAAAATATATAGGTCATTTTAATTAACACCCTTGAACTATTATTTATTTATTTCAACACTCGAACTATTAGGTGTTTTGATTGACATTCAATCTCTCCATTTTTTTTAATTAAATATAATGAGAGTTGCACATGATTCCTTATAAAATATCAAAACGTCTTCAAAACGAATTAAAAAACTAATAGTTTAAATTCATTCAAAATTATTATAAAAATAATATATATACAATATGATAAAATTATTGTAATGAAGCCAATGGTGTTTCAGAGTGTGGCAAATGTTGTTTTTTAAAGTTCTTTCATTTAAAAATGCATCAAAATAATATATATATTAAAAAAATTATTTTTGATATCAGTATATCAAAACAATCCAAAAACACACTTAAAAAAAATTAATTTGAAGCAAAAAAAATTCAAATTTTGATGAAAATAAAGTTCAACCTCAATTCCAAATAGGGTCTAAACCTAGATAGTCTATGATTTTTAGTATTTTTTAAGAAAAATATATGATTCGCATGCAATATTTAACAACTAAATTAAATATCAATTTCAACACCTACGTAACGTTTGGTTACTTTCCCTGGACAATAAAAGATTAAGACAGTGGATACAAAAGAAACAAGACAAAACAGAAGACAAAGATAGGATTGTGTTTAGCAGTGGTGTACACGACATACTGATTGTGTTTGTTTCTTGTTTAGTTGATGGTGGATAAGAAAGAGTAAACTATGAAAAAATTATTTTACCATTAATATGTATTACAATCAAATTATTTTAAAAAATAATTAGAGTTTTTTTAACTTTAATTTATATTGAGTTTTGAAATTAATAATTATACAATAACCCTAGTTATAAAATTCAGACCAACCCGGTAGGTCAACCCAAAACCTGGGTTGACCACAGTCTTGGATCGATTTGGGTTTAAAAAACTCGAGGAAAGATTTGTTGACGTTTAAGTCATACATTTATGTTTTTAAATATATTTTGATAATAACATTAAAATAAAAATTGAACTAATAAAATGCACACACTTCACTATGCATGCATTTAAAAGGATTGATCAAAAACCTGATAGACGGTTATAAAAATTCACCATGTTAAAACTAATAAATTAAATTGGAACTTTGTATTCGACTGTTTGGTGATATTAAATGAACTAGTCGACTGCTTATTTATCAGTGATAGGCTTCTGGGAATTTTCCAGGAACCGCTTGCCCAATAACTTGACCAATATGAACCGATTCACCATTTTAACTGCCAGTGGGGCCGTAACGACTATATATCTTATCTAATTGTAAAACCAATAAGAGAATCCAAATATATATATCATATACAAGCTATTTTAAGAGCAAAACAACTTCAAAATCATCAATACTTAATTATACTCATATTTGTGCAATCAAACCTTCATAATATATCAAATTTTCATTCTCACTACACTTAAACACTTTGTAATCTTGTAAAAATAGAACAAATATCTGGCATTTTGTTTTTACGGTCACTTTTTAATTTTTAGAGATTCTATGGAAAGAGATTGGTTACGCTAAATGGATGATATTATGACCCCTAAATCATCCTATATTAGGCAGGCTACATTGCTATTTTTGTCTTAAATTGCTATAGGTTATTGTGCTATGTTATCAATGATTTGTCTATAATATTTATGACTCTGGCGTCAATAAATATTGATGTTGATATTTTTTACTCTAACGACAATAAATACCAGAGTTGATATTTTTTACTCTAGCGTCAATAAATATCAGGATTGATACTCGTCATGAATTTATTTACCTCAAACACTTATAAATTTAGTTTTTAAATAGTCATTGGACCCACAAGAATGATAAAAGTGGGCTTTGGATCCCTTTAAAAAGATGAGTTTTTGGTATTTTGTATGTAGACCTAATGGGCCATTTTATTTGGGCCAAGTTCTAATAGGCTTTATAAACTTATTATGAAGTCCATATGCAAACAAAATACTTTCTTCTATCAAAAAATGATAAAACAATAATTTTATAAAACATACTAAAACTTGCAAAAATATTTTCGAGGTCTTTTTTATGCTAAGAAACCATAAGTTAATGTAGATTCATTTTTCATGTTTTTTTAGGACTTGGCTAGATGCAAATTTTAAAAATGATTAATAAAAATGCTTTATGATATTTTTATTCTTTTATTTTTATTTTTATGTTATTATTCTAAAACATGCTAAAAAATAAAATCATGCATCACAGACACATGTTTTACTAATCTACTCACACACCCACTTTTACAATTCTTATCGAAAAAACTCACAACAAATACACACAATTAATTTACAAAAACAAATCTTAGCATCTAAATCAACCTTTAATAGTGTTGTTAAATAAGACGAGACTGCCAAAATAAGGCCAGATGATGTAGTAACAATGGGTTGTCATCTTTTGGAAACATAAATGGTCATTATGCAATCAATCAATTATTAGAACTAAATGGGTGTTTAGGAACAAAGTTAATGAACACGTGACAATAGTAAGAAGCTAAACTAGACAAGTTGCTAAAGGATATAATCAAGAAGAAGGTATTTATTATAAAGAAACCTTTGCATCAGTAGCTAGATTAGAATTAATAAGGATGTTTTTAGCCTATGCTTGTCATATCAACTTGACACCTTTTCAAATGGATGTTAAAAGTGTATTTTTAAATGGTTTTATCATGAAAGAAGTGTATGTTGAGCAACCTTAAGATTTTGAAAATTTTAATTTTCCCAACCATGTTTTTAAATTACAAAAAACCTTATATGATTTAAAATAAGCACCTAGGACATGGTATGATAGAATTAAGACATTTCTTATTAAAAATGGTTTCAATATGGCAGAACTAACACCACCCTCTTTACAAAAAGAAAAGGTAAAGATATCTTGATTGTGTAAATTTAAGTCGAGGATATTATATTTAGTCTCACTAATTAATATCTTTGTAAGGATTTTGGCATGCAAGATGAATTTGAAATGAGCATGATAGAAGAGTTAAACTTTTTCCTTGGATTGCAAATCAAACAAATAAAGAATGACATCTTTATCAATTAAAGCAAGTATATTATGGATCTTTTAAAAAGATTTGGAATGGAACATCTCAAAGAAGCCAATACACCCATGGAGACATCAACAAAGCTTGATATGAAAGAAAATGGTAAGAATGTAAACATCACCAATTATTGAGGTATGATCGGTTCACTCTTATATTTAACTACAAGTAGACCAAATATTATGTTTTGTGTATGTCTATACACATGTTTTCAAGCTTGTCCTAAAGAATCTCATGTTAGTGTTGTTAAACGTATATTTTGTTTTTTGCATGATACCGTTGATTTAGAGTTGGGGTATCCAAAATAAAGCTACTTGAGTTTGATTAACTATTTGAATGTTGATTTTACTGGATGCAAGGTTGATAGAAAAAGTAATAGTCAAACATGTCACTTTTTAAAATCCTCACTGATATCTTGGGTTAGTAAGAAACAAAAATTTATAGCCCTATCAACAACTGAAACAAAATATATTGCAGCGAGTAGTTGTTGTGCTCAAATATTATGGGTGAACAAACCTTAGAAGACTATGAAATTAAGTTTGATCATATACTCATTAAGTGTGATAGCACTAGTGCAATAAGTCTTTCTAAGAATATTATACAACACTTACGTACAAAATACATAGAAATGAGACGCCACTTCCAAAGAGATCACAAAATAAAAGAAGATATTGTAACTGAGTTTATGGGCATAGAACACCAATTAGAATATATTTTTACAAAGCCTTTAAGTGAAGATCACTTTTGCAAAATAAGAAGAAATTTAAGCTTTATTCATGCTAAAAATGTTTACTGTTTTGTTTTTTAGTATACATTACTTGAAATAAGTTAGATATGTTTAAGTAATAAAATGAATACCTTTTTAGATGAAAATCTTAAAATATATGTTCCGATGCAAAATTCATTGTCTGTCCAGGTCTAATACGAACCAGTTGACTAGTTTGTTGATGTCAGTTCAACCAATCGACCAATTGAGCAGCTATATAAACAAAGGACATCTATTGGATGAATAGTAACTTTTTTGGAATTGACTTCGACTCACCTTTTGAGTCTATAAATTAGACAAAAATGTGTATTTGACTTATAAAACACTTGTAAAAGATATAAATTCAGAAAATCATGGTTTTTGTGTGCACCAGTCAACAAATTTATATAATTAGATCAATCAGCCGAGTGATTGAGCTAGAGGAATGACATTGAGGTTACTGCCTAAATTTTAAAAATTTCACCCCTTGATTTCTATGTATTTTGGACAAAATTTTTACATAAAAGGCATCATTTTTAATGCAAAGAAAGGATGGAAAAAGCTTTTTTTTAAATGCTCAGTTTGGGTTTCAACTGACTGATCAGTTGAACTTAATCCAAAGTAACTAGTCGACCATGTATCTTTAATCTTCAAGAAACAACCCAGAAAATATGATAGATTTAGTGGGATTTGACCAAAATCAGAAAGCCCCCAAATATAAACCCTAAACCGATTCTCTCTCAAATTACCACAAAATCCCACCAAATCTATCATATTTTCTGGGTTGTTTCTCGAAGATTAAAGATACACAGCACATAGAAAATGTCCAAGAGAGGTCAAAACAAGGAGCAAGAGAGCTAATGATCCAACTTCTTACCAAGGTGATAACATTCGAAGATTCCTAAGCTTTTTTTCAAATAGGTCAATTGCTATAGAAAGAGGTTAAGGAAATGATTTGTGTGCCTTTGGTATTGATTCAATTTTTGAACATATGGGTTGGAGCACTTTATTTACATGAAATAAAATATCAATGTAAAAAATTTTTAATTTAAAAATTGTCCAACTAAAGCATGTAATGATAAAATAAATTATTATAATAGTTTTAAAACCCGACCTAGAGCAAGGTCGAGGAGGGTCGATCAACCTAGGTTAACTCTAATTGTTTTTAAACTATCAAAATGACATCATTATTTTCCAAAAAAAATTCCAAAAGAAATGTCAACATATTTTGGACCCAAGTTTAACCTTGGGGCACGACTCGAGCAGGGTTTTTAACTAGGTCTGACTGAGTCAATTTTATTGTTCTAGGATTAAGACAACTATAAGACTTAAGAGGGGGGTGAATTAGGTGTATCACTAATATTGATAAATAATGCAAATTAATTCAAATAAGCATAATAAACATAATAACCAATAATATAATTAAAGTGGTTAAAATAAATAGGTAAGGAAAAGAATTTGCAAACTTGATTTTTAATGTGGTTCAGCAGGCCTCCATCCACACCTTAAGTACCAAACTCTACTTGAGTATTGTATCCTTTTACTTGTCCAAGGTATAGAGTACATTAACAACTTGATGAATCCATACCAAGATTTTTCTCCCATCTAAAGATATGCACTCTTCAAGAATTTTCTTTGGTGAATATACCTCACAAATACCAAGAGTTTTCCCCTAACTCTCAAAGTTTTACAAATGTGATTTATGTTATCATGAAATTACCCTCTTGATAGAGTGAATATTACAATTGAAAATCTAAGTATCTATATATCTCACTAGATAACACTTATAAGATTAGAAAATGTTTAAGTGCAGTGAGAATGAGAATGTATACTCTCGTGTTAGATTGTGAAGGTTTTATTACACAAATATGAGTATAATTAAGGATTAATGATTTTGAAGTTGTTTTGCTCTTAAAATAGCTTGTATATAATATATGTTCGGATTCTCTTGCTAATTTTACAATTAGACAAGATACACACACACACACACACATATATATATTGCAAAAAAATAGCTTTTATAGTTGTTATAGCCCAATGACAGTTAAAACAGTCTACTAGTTCATATTGGTCAAGCCAATCGATCAACCAGTTCTTGTAGAATTCCTAGGTGTTTATCGTTGAGTATACATTCTTGGTATCTCTAAATCTCTAGCCATATCCTCTTGAGTGGCACACACATGTGATAAGTCATCGATGATGTGTGAATGTGTTTCTCTAATGTAATGCACATATATCTCTAGCTGTGATAAACAACTTTATATCTTAGTAGACTAAGTACTCGTTGTAGCCTCTTCAAGTGAGGAAGCAAGCAGTGGTATCTTAAACATTGTTTCAAACTCAACATCACTACCCACACACTATTCTTCTTCCTCATCATTTTCTTCCTTATCATGAGCCCCAATCTAATTTTTAGATACCCAAACACCATCTTCATTTAGCATATATTTCATCTTGCTGAGAGTTATGTTGTCTATTTCTATTAATTGAGAATATAGTGTTCTATCCATACCTGTTAGCAATATCTCAAAGTGTTTGAAAATAAAAGTTAGATACTGACCATAGAAAAGAGATTTCTGCTTTTGATTATGTTCCATTATCATATTTCTAATCATAATGTATAAAAGATTTATTTGGTGACCTCTAATTATATAATCTATCTAGAACATATCCATAAATAGAACCTCATCATAATGCTCTTTCTTTGGCAAAGTTAAGTGTTATGACTTTATGGAAATCCTAGGTCGTAAAAACAAATATTGGCTCTTAATTTTAGCACCTAGAGCAAAGTCATGCCTACTTATATGCAATACAACTACTTCATCATACACAAAGCCTTATAGAGTAGATATAATCTTCAATTCAAACACTCCAGGTCTTTCATTAGAAATACCCAAAATTTCAGCTAATGTATCATAATTAAATTTAATTGGTTTATCTTGCAAACTACTCATTATTCTAGGTTCCATACTAATTCTTATATTGAAAAAAAAATCATAATAAGTTTAGGATATGTACCTTCTATTATGGAGGTATAGAGATTCACTTTAAATTTTTTTATACAAATATATTTATTTTTATGTTTTTATCTCTTCAAACAAATATATTTTTAGCTGCATTGTCTTCATCTCTTCAATCCCGAAACAATAATAAAATACTATTAATATATTGAGTGTTGCAATTAAGAATAATAATTAAGGAGTGTAAATCAAGATGACCTAGTTCAAGAAATTTTTGAATTGTTTAGCAGTTTTTGAAGGGAAACATTTATATATTAAAATACATTTTTATACAAATGCTTGATTTGGGCTATTGAATCATATTTTAGGTAAAAAGTAATAATATATATTTTAGGTAAATAACATTCTGCATTCAATTAAAGGTTGATTTTGTGAAATAAAATTTTAGATTATCGTTAAAAAATAAAATAAATGAAAGACCAAAATAAATAAATAACAACAATACCCACTGTTAAAAAGATATGGCAAACTTATGTTCATAAAAAAAATCAGTTGTGCACATTATGTTCATGAAAAAAATCAATATTGGTGTCGATGAGTTCATACTAAAAAGAGGACTTCTATAAGGTGGTTTTGTGTTTTCATCTAGTTAGAAAAAATAAATCAGAGCTCATGAAAGTTTTTTTATTCGGTTTAGTTTCTTGTACTTAAAGAAATTATAGAGTGTTTTTAGATTAAAATAAGTTTCATGAGATTCATAGGATATTCTTTTAGATACTTACAAGAAAAAAACAAGTTCAAAAATAGATTTTTAAAATCTCAAAAATCAAAAATAAATTTTTGATAGCCAAAATTCAAACTAGTTGACAATACATCATCTACCTAATCACACAATGCATCACCTATTTTAGAAAAAACAATGATGTGCAATCTGTTATCCAATTTTAGAAAGAAAAAAAAAAGAAAGCCAAACTTTTATTTTAATCTGTCTTTACTTTTTTTTAGAATATTTTAGAATAAAACTGTCTTCAAATCAATATATTAAAATTATATTTAAATAATGATTTAATTATTTCATAACTTTCAAGAACATTAAAGCCTTTTATGGTAATATTTACAGTTACTTTATAAATACGTATATACTAAACACATAGTTTATTTGAAAATTTCCTCATTTATATTCGAGAAGAATACAATACCTATTTTCTTACTCATATATATATAAAAGTGTGTACAAATGATCGTTTTATGATATATTTTTTTTCCCGAGACAAATTTTCACGATTATATTATATTTTTATTTAAAAAAACAATGTTTTTGATATATATAAAAAAGAAAATGTTACTTTCAAAACATAAAAATAAATACATGAACAAGAAAATAGTGTTTTTTTATTAAAAATATTATTTTATTTCTTTTTGATTGAAGTTATTGGAATTTTGATAAATATTTTTTTTATTTGTCCTTAGTTTTTTTTCCAATAAATTATGCTGCAAATAAAAATACATGTTATTGTCCCAAGACAATTTTTCCTCTAGATTTTTAATTATTTACTCTCTTATGAATATCTATTTTAATATTTATATAATTAAATAAAAATATATTTAAAAAAGTTCCCTTCACAAGATGAAATATTTTCATTTGTATCTATTTTTTTGCTTTTCTAAGCATCTCTAATAAAAAAAGCATTTGAGAAGAACCAAATAGTTGATATGACTTTTTGAATAGTATAAATATATATATTTTTTATGTACACTTCAATTTAAAAAGCCATTATAACAACCCATTTGTATTTTAATATATCAAATATTAATACTTTTGGTTTTTTTTTGAGAAAAACTGAAAAAAGAAGTTGAATTGATGAAAGAATGAATCTTTAAATAATCAATTTTAATGTTTTGGCTTTTGATAGACATCTATTTGAACTTTTATTTAAGAGAACAATTATTTTGGTTTTATCATTGGAGCTGCAATATCAAGAAAGAAAAGCTAAAAAACTATATATTTTCTTAATTTTTAGCTCTTTATTTTTTTTGGCTCTCCCATATCAACTTTCCACTTTAATATTTAATTAATATTAATAATTCTTTCTATAATTTATCAGTTTATATATTTTTAATTTATTTTATAAAGCACTAACATCATATTTCTAATTCTCAATTAAGAAATCTCATGATATTAAAAAAGCATTAATAACATTGACACATGCATATTTTACATTAGAAATTAATTTAAAATCTTATCTATAGCATAGTCCAAATTTGTTTTAGGGTGTTAATTATTAGAAATTAGGGTACTACACGTTTTTGAAGGGTAACTATTACCCTCCAAGCAATATATATATTTTCTCTTTTTCTCTTTTTTAATATTAAAAAATTAATCAAATTAATTTTTAATTGTCTCTCAATAATTATTACTAGGAATTTAATTATTTTACCTGTCTTCACTAATATTTAATCGTTTAATTTATAAATATACCAAACATTCTTAAAAATCAACTTTTACGTCTTCTGTGATTATTATTCCTTTAACAATTTACTTCCATTTTTTTTAACCTTGTACTAAACAAACACTATCTACGAAATAAAAGATAGTTAAGGAGTGCGGACCATGCATATCCATGTTTTCTAGAAATTTACCCTCTTCTACGTCAGTTGGCTAGCTATTGATGGAAGAAAAATTAAGTCATGCGGACAATTCTGGAAATTATTTGCTGCATGAGCATGCACATATATATATATATATATATATATATATATATATATATATATATATATATATATATTTGTCAATAAATTATATCTCGACAAAAATTAATGTTTTCTATTTTTTATAAAATATTTCAAATTCGAAGCTTTGTTTTGTAAAAAGAAAAAGAAAAAAAAACCACACATAAATACCTCTTTATACCACAAATTTATTTGATAAAAATCTTAATATTTCTTTTAATTCTCATGATGTAGAATTCTGAAATATCGGGTGGATTCTTTAATAATGGAGGCAAGCTCATGACCTTAGATCGAGTATTTGGTTAATTTCTAATGCATTGTTTTGACAACTGATCTGCTAGCTGCACTACCTGACACTATACCAGATGATGGCGGTGATATGGACTCTCGAATTATGATCAGTTGCAGGACCGATACTACTGTGCAAGGCTTTACCATCTGTGGAAGGGAGGATATTCTCTTCGAGCAAACTAAAGGCGTGGCTGCTCGCTATTGCAGATGATTTGCCAAACTTCTTTTTATTTAATTTTATGATAATTATAATATATGTTTTTAAAATTTGAATGATTAAAATTATAAATAAAAAAAACTTTTAAAGTAAATTTTGATTTTCTTATCAATGCCTTTTTTTTGGACAAAAAACATGTAATTTTTTTATATATATATTCATGAACAAATTGAAAACAAATTTGCATATTAAATTTATGTAATTGTTTAATAAATGAATTGACAACATTACCTTTAGAAGTTAGAATCGTAGTTGAAATGTAAAAGATAATTGGACGAATTTTTAAATTTAGTTGTAATAATCTTAGTTAAAAAGAATTTTATTTTAAGATAAAAAATAAAATAATTAAACAAAAAAAAATGAAAGGCCAAGCGCTCTAGACTCGAAAAGCTTAGCTAGTGTGCCTAGTCTTAAAAAAAAGTATAGCATTTCAAGTTAATTTCTAATAAAAAAGTAAAGGCGCTGATATTGTCGTACGTGCGTGTATGGTGTGATGGGAAGTCAAGGTTAAGGATTCACTACCTATTTGTTTAGAATAACTAGGAGACCCAAGTATTATTTGAAATTTCAGGGTAATGGACTAATTGTGAAAAAGAAAGGTATTAACACCCCTAACGCACCTTACTTGAGGTAAACTGCATTGTGTGATCTGTTTGTGGTTTAAATGTGTTTATAGATTCCTAACCGGTGGTCTGTCTACGGCTCAAAACAAAAATTTACACTTATGAATGAATCTAGCATTTCAAATTTATCATAGGCTCATATGCCCAAATAAATTCTTATAGAAAGAAGTCATATAGGTGTCCTAACAGGGTTCACCTATACTGGAAAGCGAAAGCATTTTTACAACTCGTATATGGTGGTGAAAAATACTCCCAATTAAAACTTATGAAAATTCAAAATAATTTTAAGAATTTTCTAATCAACTCGTAACATTTAAATATCAGCTTAGTTGTAGGTCCAACATTTATACCTGAATGTTGACAATTTATTTTTAGGAAAAAAAAAATAGGGTTATTGAAATATTGGCCAAATTCTTAAGAAATTTTACAAAATTATTGTAAATTAAAAAAAAAACAAACAAAAAATTTTCTAAAACAATGCTAAAAAACATTTTCTCTCTAGTTTTGTTTTAAATAAAATGCAATTTTTTGTAAGAATTAGGTTGTATGCAACAAATAGAAATATTTTTTTTATTTAAGGTCATATTTGACAAAAATTCATTTTTTCCTAAAACAAAAACTATTAAAATAGGCTTAGGGGGTGTTTGCTAATTATTTATAGCAAAACAGGGTCTTAACTTTTGACCTGACCAGGTTGATCTAAAACTTTTGGTTCGACCATAAACCTAACCAAAGTCCACTGGTTTGACCCAAAAAACAAACAGAAAACCCAAACCACAATCCAAAATAAAATCAAACTTAAAAAAAAACACAAAAACACAAAAAAGAGTATCGAAGAACATTCAACATAAATCCAATAATGTAGATTTCAAATCAGACCAAATATAGACAAACCAAAGACACAACCATGTTGGAAATTATGCAAAGATAAATAATCTAGCATTTATGCACTTTGATTATCACTCAAAAATCACGATTTTGTCAAAATGGGTTTATGTTCAAAACCAAAACCCTAGGATTAAAAACTACTGAAAACATGTTATTCATGCAAATAAACCCTAAATTATTGACTAATAAAGTCGCTCAAAGGGTTTCGTGTAAATAATTGGACCAAAATGCCCAGATATATAACCAGTCATCATTGTCAAACCCAGAAATGACATTTTAGGCCTCTAAAACATGCTTTCTTAGTTCCAACAAACCACATTATCATAACCATGCATATTTGAATCAAAAGAACCAACAAACAACATCAAATCATCCAGATTATTCAAGATGTTCTAAATAAAAAAATTATTAACTTAAAACAACTTATATGTTCATGCCATATGGATTCAACATTGTTTTTTCTAGACTCATTTTGGTAATGAATAGACCTATTAAATCTAAGATAAACATCATTGCTTTAACATGTATTGCTTAAGTTAAACTAAAACAACATTGTTTTATAAAACAAAAAATACAACTTAAATAGAAGACTTTTATTACATCTAAAATATATATAAAAAAACTTCAGAAAATAAAATCAAACTATCATTGTAACAAAAAAAGCAACCACAACACTATCACATCTTCATGTTTGTAAGCATAAATAAAGACCAAATGATAATTAAAAAAATCACTTAGGTAGGCCACTTGGACTCCACTTTTAAGTTATAAAGTATACCTTCAAGCTCCTAGAGTAACTACTACCTTCTTTGCTTTCCTTGTCAAGTATTGCTTCCACAAGTTTGCTGCCATTTCAAAGCTTAAAAAATCCTTATACTAGGATCTTAAACCTTCACACTTAGACTGCTTTTATCAACCTTTTCTCTTTCTTTTTTCTCTTCTTTGCTCTGATTTTCTATAGGGTATTTATAGGGTTTTGCTAGGGTTTTTTATGGGTTCAAACATAGATTGATCAAAGCTTAGCCTTTTAATCAAAAGTAAAGGGTTTTGGAGTACGTTTTATAGCTATAAGCTCTATACCTATGCTGGTTTTTCAATGGTGGTTTTGCAACAAACTTGGTTTTTGGAGGTTTTCCCAAACTTGAAGACTAATGAGCTTGTTTGCAACAAACTTTTAACTTTCTTTAATGTGGCCCCTGATTTGGTAAATTTCAACCCCTACAATCACGCGCCTTTTTAGTTTGGTCAATGGTTTTGGATTTTTTCAATCAAGTCCCTAATTACCTATCAAACTTTAATATTTATGCAATTAAACCCATGATTTGATGAAATTAAAGCCTTAATTGACTTCAAAAATCAATTTTTCTTGCAATTAAATCCACCCAAAATTCTTATTGAGTCCTTACCTATCCAAATTTGTATTTCTTTACTCAAAATAAAAATACTTTCACCAATAGAGCCTTTTTTCATCAGAATTAAGTTGCTAATTTTGTCAAGTTTATATGTATTGATCCTGCAACGTTTCCACTTGTCACTTTGATCCTTCACCACCAACTTGGGTAATCTTCTAGGCTTTCTTCATGCTTATATTTTGGATTTGTTTTTCTATTTTTTTCTCTTTTCTTTTATTGATTTTTTTGTAGGGTCAAAAGTGAGTAACAATATATGCTCTCTTTACAATGCTTAGAGAAAACAATTTAATCAATGTTTTGCATAGTGAGCTTGTAAAGAAAAAAGTGTCTAGCGGTTTTATTGGGTGATCCTCCACCCATATTGGAATTCAAAAGACTTTGTTTTTTTAAAATGGTCTCATTATCATGAGTGACCTGCCCATTTTAAAATTAAAAAAAATGGTCTATTTTCACGGGCGACTTGCCCCTTTTGACATTTAAAAATTGATTTGTTTTCATGGGTGACTTACCCCTTTTGACATTCAAAGATTAGTCTATTTTTACAGGCAACTTGTCCATTTTAAAATTAAAAAATTAGCATATTTTCATGGGTCATCTGCCCTTTTCAAATTCCAAAAAGAATTTCAGCAAACCTTCATGCTTCCCTGAATTTGGTCTATTTTTGACACGACTAAAAGATTGATGTCTTATCTCAAGTACAAGAGTGTCGAAGTAATAAATAACCCGGCAAGACCAGGGTTGAACCACAGGGAGGTTAACTGTATAAACTACAAATAAATAAATAGATAATAACAGAAAAAAGTTGAAGAGAGATTTGAGATGTGATATTGATACAAGGATTAAACAAGGATAAAATAATTGTCAAGGTTAGAGGATTCACTAATGGTATTTCAAACAAGTATAGTATAAACTCTTTTTATTACTCAACTGGAAACCACACACAAAGAAGGTTGCAATCGGATTATAAATTATTAACATGATTACATTAGTTATCTTATTCGAATAATGCTAATACTTGTAAATGTTGTCAGGTATTCATGATTATAACTTATATTAACAACAAATCAAGATCTTTTCATAGCATAAATGTCGGTTATACCATATGGTTGAGCTATGAAAGTGCCAAGTATTTGTTGTACCAAGGGTTATACAACATAAATCTAGATTTACCATTTAAAAAGCAAAGTATTAAAAGTGAGCAAGATAACAAATACAAAACATGTTAATATCAAACATTAAAGTCCATGTTGAGTTTATACTAATTCTTACACCATTAGTGTAACCTTTTCACCTTGACATAATAAACTTAGCTATACATAATGAAAGAGAGAAACATAAATAAACAAGATGAGAACATAAATAAGTTATAAATTAACTAAGTAAAGGAAAGAAAATGAAAAGCATAAACAAGATATTAATATAAACAAAACTTAAGCATTACAAAAATATAAAGAGAGAAAGCACAAACATGATCTTGATCTGAAAACCAAGATTCCTAAATGCATGGCAAATGCCTCATTTTATAGGCCAAAATTTAGAACTATTGATTTGATGACTAATTGTTGAGTGGGTGGCCACATCTTGACTTGGTGACAATCCTTATCTTCTTGTCTGAACAAAACATCATTGCTAACGTCAGAATTTGAATAGATTGTCTTCATGAAAGTTCTAGGAAATTATCTCAGTTTTCCAACAAAAAAAGTAATCGGTGTATTTGGACTTCTAGTACTTGAGATATGGGCTAAACATTGAACAGTGGCTAGGCTATAGGATAGATTCAGACTTCTCTTTTGATGCTAAGATTTGGACTTCCTAACAGCAGAATTGAGTCTTGGACTCTCCTGAATGTTTTAGGCCCATGTCTTAGCTTTCTAGCCATATAAACCACACTGAAATCCAAGATCTACAGCTTCAAATATGATCCTATGACTGAACAGTGTTCCAGTTTGGACTGAACCACCATATCTTTTCTAAGCTTAGCCCTCTCTTTGTCTTCTAAATTTCAGTAGTTAAACTCATCAATCAATCCCTTCATTTATGTGATAAGACTGCATTTAAGATGAACATTTACCATAAATTAAAGGTATCTTATAGTAGTAAACATGATATTATAAAACATGCTCTAGTTAAGGAGTTATTGATACTTCAAGTGCAAACTAATGATATAAAACCTTGATAAAAATGCACTTTTAAGTACTAATCACACCCCCCAACCAGCTTATTACTAGTCCCTAGTAATTAAAGCGTTAAAATAGAAATTTTGTTTTTGCAAGTTCCAAAAAGCAAGGCATTCATCATTCAACTTCCATTAATCTATTCAGATAAACAAACTGTCATTAAATTTATATATCTGCTCAATACCTCTTAAATAAAATATTAATAAACCTTCCTTTTTATGTGCTCAATGTATGAAAACATAGATGATGGGGCTTTTATTAGAAGAAAACAATATTTTATTCTAATGTTTAAGGTTAATTTCCTTGAGTTGGGATTATTTTTTTTTAGTATATATACATATAACTTAAAACACAATGCATCTTTAACCCATGTAACGAGCTTTCGGCTAATGACTCCCAGACTAGTTGGTTTTAGGGCATTAGGTGTTGAGATACTCCTACGAGCTTAGTAACTCGGGTTGTAGATACTGATACGTAGATAGTGCAATGTTTGATTCTCTTAAACTTTTCTCCTTAACCCATGTAACAAGCTCTAGGCCAATAGCTCCCAAGTTAGTTGAATTTAGGGTAGTAGGTGTTAAAACACCCTTTCGGGCTTAATTGCTTAGGTTAGGGAGGCTACAAAACCAAACTTATCTACGTTTTTATTATCATCAATATTATCAATCTGTTTTTTTTTTTTGCAAATTATATACTATCACTTTCCCTTAGTTGTTACATTTAACAAAAGAACATAAAGAATGTAATAATCCAATGTGCAACCCACAATCATATGTTAAAGTGTGTGTGTGAAAATGAAGGTTTAAGAATACTTGTTAAGTGAGTATATGAGCAGATTCAAGTGATAACAATACGAGAGTTTGTAAACCTGAATATTTCAAGAATTATTTTGATAGACCTTGTTATGAATATTACAAATAACCATTGGAAAATGTTTACTAAGATGCATTTCAAGAGTCACTAAAATTCCTCATTTACTCTGTCATCCTAGTAACAATAGTTTTGCAAATGGTTTATGAAATAGAAAACACAGTTAGTTAATTTTTTTTAGTATCAACTACTACTCTTTCCCTCCAACCAAAACGAGAGATTGTCCTTAATGTTTTAAGGTAGAAAGATAGAGTATAGAAGACATCAACTGAAACAACAAACACTGATAAACCTGAAACACACTTAAAAAAAATATGAAATAACAAAACACAAATATTATGCTATTAATAAAACCAAAAGACACAAGGTTTCACAAACGAAGGCTCAAATCTAATCTAAACTTTTTACAGCTTTCCATAGGTGACCAATTTATACGACTCATATAGAGATCAATTACAGGGATAAAAGATTGTAGTTGGTCAATCAATTGTTCAACAGTAGTAGCAGAGATTATGATTTGTCATGTTGAAGATAAAAATTCATGTTCCACAGCTTGATCAAGAAAAGACAACAAATTATCATATATACCATTAACATTTAACAAACTTATAGGTTTATAGTGAATGTGCAATTGGGCCTAAGAGGAAATATGAAAGATCTCTTCCAATGTGCCCAGACCACCTGGTCAAGCAATGAAGGCATCAGCATAGTTAAACATCGCATTCATTCGATCAGACATTGTGGAGACCTGTAGTTCCTCTCCAATTGTTTTTCCAATGAGGTCCCCTTTTGCTAAAGCTTTGGGTACCACCTTCAAAACTTGACTGCCTCCTAAAAATACAGCTATTGACACCCCCCATTAACCCAAGGCTGCCTCCCCCATACACTAAATGAATCTTTCTCTTAGCTAGTACCTAACCAAGATGATTTGCTGATTCTAAAAACTCCTTTTCTTTCCCATGACTGGATTCACCAAAAATACAAATATTTCTTATGTGATGACTTGAGGAACCTACCATTTCTACATACTTCTATATGTGTTGAATGTATGGGTTAAGTAGAAATGAAAGGAAGAAAGAGAAGATTTTATAGATGAGAAATTGAAAATGCAATCATACCACCTATATGTAGGCCAGCTAGAGTCTCTCTCTCTCTCTCTCTTTATTATTATTATTATTATTATTGAAAAAGCATGTGTATATAAAGGTAGTTGTGATTATGGCTCATATCTTCCCTTGGTTTTACGTCCAAGAACGACTTAAACGCCCTCTATGGGTTGGGGATAGACTTTCCATCTAGTTTTCTTAAAAACTGGCAAACAAGGTCTTTTATAGTCAGATTCCTAAGACTATGCTGAGCATTTTTTTTTTTATGAAAATGGGGTTATAAGTTATGAAATGCATAATGCACAATGCCACTAGGATATGTCCCAAAAGTCAATAGAAGATTATCTAAAGATTCCTTATGTTTTGAAATAAATCCTGACTTTTGACAATTTTCACAAGCTTTGCAAAGCACATGTGTGTCTTTGAACATGGTGGGCCAATAGAATCCATATTGTAAGATTTTTGAATTCATCTTTTTTGACGAGAAATGACTTTCACATGCCTCAGAATGACAAAGTTTAATGACACTACTTACCTCATTGTCTGAAATGCATCTTTGAAATATTTGATCAGGACAATATTTGAGTAAGGGTCATCCTAATAAAAGTTCTTCTCTTCGTTCAAAAATGTTTCTTTATCTTCGATACTCTAGTGAGCTGGCAAATCTCCTGGTGCAAGAAAATTGATATGATTAGCAAACCAAGGCATTGGACTAAGAGAAAGTAAGGATTCCTCAGGAAAGTAATCACCGATTGATATGATATTGGATGTCGAATCTATTGTTAATCTTAACAAAAGATCCATATCAACATTTTCGGTGCCTTTTTTGTCCTTGATTTCTTCTTGAGAATAAATCATTTGCAAATGTGCATATTCGTCAAACTCTGTTTTACTCATGGTGGATTCAAATTGATCATAAACTAATTCTTCAATAACATCTACTTCTTGTGAATCATTATCATCTCCAGGTTGCTTGCAAATGTTAAAAATATTCATCTCTAATGTCATGTTTTCAAATGATAGCTTCATCAATCTATTTCTACAATTAATCAATGCATTAGAAGTTGCAAGAAACGGACGTTCTAAAATAACAGGAAATGAATTACATGATTCAACAGGTTGTGTATCCAAGATAATAAAATCGACAGGATAAATGAATTTATCAACTTGTACTAACACATCTTCAACTATTCTTCTAGGCACTTTTACAGATCTATCAGTAAGTAAAAGAGTTACAGAAGTTGGTTTTAACTCACCTAGATTGAGACTTTGAAAAACTGAATATGGAAGTAAATTCACACTAACTCCAAGATTAAGTAAAGCTTTTTTAATTTTATGTTCTCCAATAAAGCATGAAATTGTAGGACAACCAGGGTCTTTATATTTCAAAGCATTATTGTTTTAAAGAATAGCACTTACTTGTTCGGCTAAAAAGGCTTTCTTTTTCACATTCAGTTTTCTCTTCACAGTGCACAAATCTTTTAAAAATTTAGCATAAGAAGGTACCTATTTAATAGCATCCAACAAAGGTATATTGATCCTTACCTGTTTGAAAGTTTCGAAGATTTTGGAGTTATGATTGACTTTCCTTTGTTTTGTCATAACATGAGGAAATGGAAGTGCTAGCGGGAAATCAGTCTTTTCTTTGCAATGTTTAGATTCAATCCCTTCCTTACCCTCAGAGATTAACTCATCATCTTTCTCACAAGGTTTAAGAGTGGGTTTTTCAATAACCTTACCATTTTGAAGAGTGATGATTGATTTGACTTGATCCATGTGTTGGCTTCCGGAACAACTTGCATTTGCATTGTATTGCCCCTTTGGATTTTGTTATGGTTGAGATGGAAACTTACCTTTCTCTTGAAAACTGAGAGCAGATGTGAACTTTGCAAGAGTATCTTTAAAATCTGTCATGCTTTGATCAAGTTGAGTGTTGACTGTCTCTTGCTTTTCAATGAATGCATGCAATGTTTCCTCAAGATTTCTTCTAGGAGGTGCATATCCATTAGATTTTTAAAAATTATGGTGTGCTTGAAACGGTGATTGTGAAGTTTGTGCATTACTCTTCCAACTAAAATTTAGGTGATTTCTCCAACTAGGGTTATATGTTTGCGAGTATAGGTTATGATTGGGCCTTTGGAAATTATTTAAAGCATGGGTTTGTTCTTGGAGGCATTCCCTAAAAGAAGGCAAAGTTGGACAATCATTGGTTGAGTGTTCATTGGTTTCACAGATTTGACACACAATGTCTTGAACAGATTTTAGTTTTCCTCTCTTTTTTAATTCTAGTGCCTCGACTCTTCTAGCTAAATATGCAAATTTGGCTTGGAGGTCATGATCTTCCCTAAGGTTATACATACCTCCACTAGATGTATGAGGTTGAGTTTTACCCGGGGCCTCATAAGTACCTGTAGTGTCATAATTTTGAGCATTTTCAGCTAGCAAGTCTAGGTACTCTATTGCTTCATCAGGGTCTTTATCTCCAAAAATTTCATTGCATATCAATTCAACCATTTGCCTATCTCTAGGTGTTAACCCTTTATAAAAATATGAAACCAATCTCCATATTTTAAAACTATGATGAGAGCAAGTATTAAGCAAGTCTCGATACCTATCCCAATATTGGTAAAATGTTTCTCCTGATTTTTAAGTGAAAGTGATGATTTGTCTTTTGAAAGAGTTTGTCGTGGAAAAAATTTCTTTAAAAATTATTGTTGCATTTCATCCCAAGCACAAATGGATCCTGACCTAAGATTTTGTAGCCATGTTTTAGCTTTATCTTTTAATAAAAAGGAAAAAGCTTTAATCTGATGGTGTTCATGCTACAATTTAAGTCATTATAGGTGTTACAGGTCTCCTCAAATTCTATCAAATGCAAGTATGAATTTTCTAGATCTAAGCCATGAAAGGAAGGTAAAAGTTGAATAATACCTGACTTAAAAATTAAAATGAGATGCATCAGAAGGGAAAACTATGCATGAGGGTGCACTTGTTCTTGTGGGATTCATGTGGTCTCTAAGTGTTTTACGCGGTTATTCTCATTATGAAGCGACTCGTTATCTTCTTTGGCCATATTTTCTTAAAACGATAAGGATACCTTACAAAGTCTACCATTTAATGTACGTGACCAAACTCTCATGCACGTGTAGGAAGAGAATAAAAGGAAGAAAAGAAAACAAAAGAAACAAACAAAACAAAACAAAACAAAAGAAACAAAAGTTAGATAAAATGAAAAGTGAAAAGAGAAAATAAAATAAATATTATAATTTATTCAAGAATTTACCTCCCCGGTAACGATGCCAAAAACTTGACACGATCAAAAGATTGATGTCTTATCCCAAGTGCAGGAGTGTCGAAGTAATAAATAACCAGGCAAGACTGGGGTCGAACCACAGGGAGGTTAACTATATAAACTACAAATAAAGAAATAGATAATAACATAAAAGGAGTTGAAGAGAGCTTTGAGATGTGATATTAATATAAGGATTAAACAAGGATAAAATAATTATCAAGGTTAGATGATCCATTAATGGTATTTCAAACAAGTATAGTATAAAATCTTTTTATTACTCAACTGGAAACCACACACAAAGGAGGTTCTAATCAAATTATAAATTGTTAAAATAATTACATTATTTATCTTATTCGAATAATGCTAATATTTGTAAATGTTAGGTATTCATGATTGTAACTTATGTTAACAACAAATCAAGTTCCTTTTATAGCACAGGTATCGGTCATACCATACGGTTGGGCTATAAAAAAGCCAAGTATTTGTTGTACCAAGAATTATACAATATAAATCTAGATTTACCATTTAACAAGCAAAATATTAAAAGTGAACAAGATAACAAATACAAAACATGTTAGTATCAAACATTAAAGTCCATGTTGAGTTTATACTATATTTATTCTTACACTATGAGTGTAACCTTTTCACCTTGACATAATAAACTTAGCTAAACATAATGAAAGAGAGAAACATAAATAAATAAGATAAGAATATAAATAAGATATAAGTAAACTAAGTAAAGGAAAGGAAATAAAAAGCATAAATAAGAGATTAATATAAACAAAACTTAAGCATTACAAAAATATAAAGAGAGAGAGCAAAAACATGATCTTGATCTGAAAACCAAGATTCCTAAATACATGGCAAATGCCTCATTTTATAGGCCAAAATTTAGAACTAATGATTTGATGACTAATTGTTGAGTGGGTGGCCACATCTTGACTTGGTGACAATCCTTATCTTCTTATCTGAACAAAACATCATTGCTAACGTCAGAATTTGAACAGAATATCTTCATGAAAGTTCTACGAAATTGTCTCAGCTTTCCAACATAAAAATAATCGGTGCATTTGGACTTCTAGAACTTGAGATATGGGCTAAACATTGAACAGTGTCTAGGCTGTAGGACAGATTCAGACTTCTTTTTTGATGCTAATATTTCAACTTCCAAACAGCAGAATTGAGCTTGGACTCTCCTAAATGTTTTAGGCCTATGTCTTAGCTTTCTAGCCATATAAACCACACTGAAAACCAAGATCTACAGCTCCAGATATGACCCAATGACTGAACAGTGTTCCAGTTTGGACTAAACCATCATATCTTTTCTAAGCTTGGCCCTCCTTTTGTCTTCTCAATTTCAGTAGTTAAACTCATCAATCAATCTTTTCATTTATATGATAGGCCTGCATTTAAGATGAATATTTACCATAAATTAAAGGTATATTATAGTATTAGACATGATATTATAAAACATGTTCTAGTTAAGGAGTTATTGATACTTCAAGTAAAAAATGATGATATAAAACCTTGATAAAAATACACTTTTAAGTACTAATCAATTTTCATCATGGAAGTGCCAATTTTAAAATTCCAAAAATAACTTCAGCAAGCCTCTATGTTTCCCTAAAATTGGTCTATTTTTACGAGCAAGTTTACCATTTTAAAATTAAAAAAATAGCCTACTTTCACGGGCAACCTACCTTTTTAAATTCCAAAAAGAATTTCAGTAAGCCTCCATACTTTCCTGGTATTGGTCTATTTTCACAAGCGACCTGCTCATTTTAAAATTTCAAAAATTGGCTTATTTTCATGGGTGACCTACCATTTTCAAATTTCAAATATTAGGATCTACTTTGAATTCTTTCAAAATTCAAAACAAAATACCTTCTAAGGGTAAACTCTTAAAACGAGTGACTTGTCTTATAGCCTTAGTTATGCATACCCTATAGATGAGATGTCTTTACCATTTCTCATCTTTCGTTATCCCATGCAGATTTCACCACCTTTCCTCTTAATTGGTGAATTCTACACCAACACTATTTCAAAGTTGAATTAAATCATATGCAATGTATGCCTTTCGAAATATAGCCCCTTCTTTTCTTTATAATCTCTTCTTTTATTGTTGAGGGTTGTAATTTATGAAGTGGTCTCTCTTGCCTCCTCACCTTCCTAGTTTACTCAAACAAGTTCATGCGAGCTGCCTTTGTAGCCTTCTCTTTTTTTGAGCATTTAGGTCGTGGCGAATGCTATCATATTTTTCCTAATTGAAAATGAATTAAAACTCTTTTTCTTATGACAAAATTTTTTTTCATATGTTTTTTTCAAATACTTGTGACTCATGTTTTGCCTTTTATTTATGGTGTTTTTTCTAACAAAGATTTCACAGGATTTATTGTCTTTTCAAAAACTTGAGATTTTGTAATGACATGTCAAATAACAATGTTCATGCAATTCTCATGATTTGTATTAGTCTTTGAAGAAAGATATTTCATAATGGTGACTGGTTTAGGAGATAGCCTATTTTGCATTCGATTCAAAAAAAGATCAAATATTTATTTGAAGTCTTATGTTTGGATTTTCTCAACATGAACAAAGATGAATACCTTTTCATTTCATTATGATTCTCATAAATTGTTCCTTACATTTTAAGAGCGGTATTTAATAGTTTTTCCCGCTCACTTGATTAGAATGAACTTTTCAAAGTATGTAATGAAGGCTAAGTTTTATGGCTACCAAAGAAAAAGAGTTCACAGGCTCAAATGGTGTGTGAGGGTTTTTATGGGTCTAGGATCACTTTCACTTCTTTATGTCCTTTCATCCTCTTTTGCTATTCTTCGAGGATATGTTTATGGTATCAAAGACCTTCGCTTTTAGAAGTTGAGATAAGGGATTTTTCCACTTTTTTTTTTCACTCTAAACCTTTGATTAAACACCTAATTATCTTTTCTTTCGTGAAATCTCTTTACCTGCTCATATCAAGATATCAATGCCCTTTGGGTTTTTGAGATAAAAAATGGTCTTTCATCATTTTAAGCAAGATTGATTAGGACTGATAAATTTTGACCTCATTACCATAGTGATTTGTTTGAAATTGTTTTACGAGTTCATAACTCATGACAACTTCTTCAACTTAGTTTCATGTAGCTTTTGCATAACAAAATTTCATAGATGGGTCATCCATTTGGGTTTTTGGGTATTTAGCCATCTTTTACGGAGTTGCTAGGTGAATCCTTGCTCTTGAAAAATCATTAATTTTTTTTTAAATCGTTAGCCAAAGTCAAATATAGAAATCCTTTGTTTAAGAGAAAATTATTTTTAAAAAAGTATTTTCTGATGAACCTTTTGAGATCATTTGCAAAATACACAAGATGTAACAAAAATGAATAACCAAGATTTATTGATTTAAAGAAGATAAGTACATTATGCATAGTATTTCTTTATAGAGATAGAGTTCTCAAGCCTAGGCAAGTCGTCTTCATCCATTCCTATCAATAACAAAGTTCCCTAGATAATGCTTTCATCACTACATATGGGCCTTTGTAGTTGGGTGTCCATTTACTTTGATCTTCGCAAGATAGAGGCAAGATCTTTCTCAACACTAGATCTCCTTCCTGAAATACTTTGGGTCTTAGTTTCTTGTCATGTGTTTTAGCCATTATTTGTTGATACAATTGGTGATGACAAATTGCAAGCAACCTTCTTTTACTGATTTGATTTAACTTCTTGTATCTCATCCTGACCTAATCAGCTTCCTCAAGTTCTGATTCCATCAGTACCCTTAAAGATATGATTTCTCCTTCTAGCTGCATTACTTCTTCCATCATGTAAACCAAGGAATAAGGTATAGTTTCTTTAGATGTCCTTATTGCGGTGTGATATGCATGCTGAGCAAAAGGTTTCATGCCAGTTATTGTATGTGACTACCGTTTTCTATATAATCCTTTTGATATTCTTGTTGGAAGCTTCTACAACATCGTTCATCTTTGGCCTATATAGAGATGAATTGAGTGCTTGAGTTTTTTCATTTTGCGCAAAGCTTTACTATCATTTTTCCATTAAAGTTCTGAGTATTATTAGTCATTATATGTGCAGGAGCTCCATAAGATAGATTAAATCTCATTCGATGAATCTCTTCATTACCTTTTGGGTTACATGAACATATGAAATCGCTTCCACTCATTTTGTGAAATAATCAATGGCCACTAGGCTAAACTAATGTTTGTTGTTGACTTTTGGATTGATAGGTCCAATTACATCGATTCCCCATATTATAAATGGCTATGAAGATGTCAAATTGAATAGAGGAGTTGGAGCTTCATTTATCTTATCACTATACACCTGATATTTGTGGCATTTTGTAACATATTCTATGCAATCTCTTTCTATGGTCATCAAAAATACCTCGACCTTTATATTTACCTAGCCGTCATATGTCCACTAGTATGAGTTGCACAAATCTTTTTGTGAACTTTCCGGAGCTTTTTTTTTTACTTCTGTCCCATTCGAGCATTTCAACAATGTTCCATCAAACGATCTCTTGTATAACACTTCTGCATCAAGGTAATAGTTCATGGCTAACCTTTGCAGGGTTTTCATATCTGTATTGGATGCCCTTAGAGGATACTTTTGGTGTTGAATAAACTGTTTGATATCATTATACCACGAATTCTCATCCACTTCTCTTTTGACTGAGCAACAGTGAGCCATAGAATTTCTGACCTCAATACTTATGGGTTGCACTATGTTCCAATAATCAATTTTGGCAATGGAAGTTAAAGTGGCCAAAGTATCAGCAAATTGGTTTTTGTTTCTTTCCATATGAGTGGAATTTATTTCATTTTTTCTAGTTTGGACGGATATTCTTGATATGAATTCAACTTCTCATCTTTTGTCTATCATTATTCTTTCATTTGATAAATTATCAGTATTGAGTCTCTATAGACATCAAGTTTCTTTATCTTCAATTCTAATGCAGCTTCTAATTCGAGGATGCAAGCTTTATACTCAGTTGTATTATTGGTGCACTTAAACTATAGCTTAATTGAAATAGGGTATTGCTTTCTATTATGAGAAATCATCACCGCTTTTACCCTATTGTCATATGCATTTACTACTCCATTAAAATTCATTATCCACCAGTCTGATTCCTTTTCTTTTTCCACCACCAGCACATATTAATATGGGAAAACAAAATTCAAAGGCTCATAATCTTTAATTGCATTGTTTGCCAAATGAGCAATAATAACACTTCCTTTCATAACTTTTCTTGTCATGTACAATATGTCATACTTAGCCAACAACACCTGTCATCTTGCTATTCTGTTTGATAAATAAAGCTTTTCAAAGTTATATCTAAGAAAATTCAATTTGAAATCAATCATAAAGTGTAATACAACATATATTATCGAAGTCATTTTGTATCCCATACAAGTACATAATAAAGCTTTTTTACCATTGTATATCTGGACTTGTAATTTGTGAACTTCTTAATCAAATAATAGATTGCTCTCTCTTCTCTACCAGACTTATCATGTTGCTTAAGTACATATCCCATTCCTTTTTTTGTTGTTGTCAGATGTAAAATCAATGGTTTGCCAGACACGAGAGATGCCAGCAAAGGTGGATTATTCAAATACTGCTTGATTTATCAAAAGTTTCATAGCATTCCTCGTTTCATACCAAAGGATTTTTCTTTTGAAGAAGTCGAAAGATTGGCTCACAAGTTACTGTCATTTGATATATAAATTGAGCAATGTAATTCAAACAATCCAAGAACCCTCTTACTTCTTTTTCTATTTTAGGAGATGATATAGCCTGAATTGCTTTTACTTTATCAGGGTCGACTTCAATACCTTGGCTACTCAACACAAATCTTAGCAGCTTTCTATATTTAACCTCGAATAAGCATTTTACAGGGTCCAACTTCAACTAATACTTTCTCAACCTTTCAAATAGCTTTCTCTGATTCTAACAATAGTCTTCTCCCATTTTGGATTTAGCAATCATGTCTTTCATATACACTTTAATTTCTTTTATGCATCATGTCATGGAATAGAGTCATCATTTCCTTTTGTTAAGTGACTCCAGCATTTTTCAATCCGAATGACATTACTTTATAGCAAAAATTTCCCCACAGAGTAAAGAAGGTTGTCTTCTCTTTATCTTTGTTACCTTTTTTTATCTTATTGTTTGAAAGAAACCACCTATGAAAGAGTACGTTAGGTTTCGTGTCGTATTATCAATCAGGATATCGATGTGTGGAAAAAAAAAGTTATCTTTTAGGCTTGCTTTATTTAAATCCATGTAGTCTATACATACTTTGATTTTCTCACCTTTCTTGGGAACTACTACTATGTTAGATATCTATTATAGGTTCTAAACCATCTTTTAAAAAGCAGCATCTTATTGCCTTTTTATCTCAGGTTTCATCTTGAGCACTATATTTAGATGAGTTCTTTGTAGTTTTAGCTTCACAGGTATACTTCCTTCATTTAATGGCATCTTATATACTAAAATGTTAGTATCTAAACTAGGTATATCTGCGTAGTTCCAAGCAAACACATCGATAAACTCATATAACAGTGAGATGAAGTTTTCCCTTTCATTAACACTAGTTAGAGTTCCTATTTTCAATTCTCTTTCATCCTGCCTTGTATCAACATTTTACACCATAATCAAGGTCTCTTTAGCTTTAACTATCACCAATGTTCATAATATACTTCAAACATTAATGTAAGAATGATGTCATGACACCAACGACGTACATCAAAGGCCTTCCTAATAACATGTTGTATGATGGGTGGATGTCCATCATTTGTAAGGTTACTAAAACACTTATAAGTTAATGAACAACTCTATTTCAATGGTTCTCGCCACTTGCTTTGGGGAACCGTCATAAGCCTTAGCTGTTATGGTGCTTGGCGGCGTATGAGTTGAATTAACTACCATTTCATCCATCACATACCTTGGGAGTACATTCAAAGTTGAACTATTGTACAACAATACTTTGTTAATGGTGTAATCCTTATACCTTATAGTGACGCGTAGAGGTTTATTATAACCTGTTCCTCAAGTATCGAGCTTGTCTTTAGCGAAGCATAGGTAATTTATCGCATGGATTCTTCTGATCAGATGCTCCATAGTCTTTTAGGCTATATCTCGGGCACATATGCCTCGGTCAACACTTTTTGTAGTGCATTGCGGTGTGGCTCAAAACTTAGGATAAGAGACATCAGGGATATCCTAGCAGGGGTTTTCTTTAGCTGCTCTACCATATTATTCTCATTGTGCTTCATCAATTTTAGGAATTTACTAGCTTATTCCTCACTCTTGGGTTTATTTATTTCCATCTCTTTGTTGGCATCTACAACCTCTTTGTCTTTGGCTTTACGTTGCCTTTCTAATTCTTCAGGTGTAAAACACCTACCACTTCGATTTAATCCATAAATCTCAATCTGAAACACAAGAGTAAGACACTCAATATTAGGAGAATTTATGTAATTATAAGGAAATGAATTATAGTTCATGTTGTAAGTAAAGACAAGCCTTATTAGGATGAGTTTCGGTAGACTGCACTTAGTATATTGAAGCCTACACATTTATGTTTTCTTTCCTTTGAAACTTATCATACCCACGACATCATATTTTTCCTCATTCTCTATTTATAACTGACCATAAGTCATTATTTGTATCACCTTATAGTGAAACTCTTCACATTCATTGATGTAATGTCTCATTGCTTCGTAGAGCCTATAAAAATTGTCACTTTTTTTTAACCTGATTCATTTTTTATTGGAAAATACTTGGGTTACACTAATATGTCATAAAACCTATCCATGGTTACCCTTAAAACCTTATCTTCCTTTCTTTTAAATTCCACAACATTTACTCCCCCACTACTAAAAGTATGATTAGGTAGGAGGTTGGAATTGATGTTGAGAGTATCTTCAAAGGTTATTCATCCTACTTTGAATAATTGCAAAAACTTTCTCTTGAATGTTGAGTAAGTATCAATGTTGTGGCTAGGATTTCTGGCATGGTACTCACAGGTTAGGTCTAGTTTGTACCAATTTGGGAAGGGAGGCTTTAGTGGTGGAAATAGATGAGGAGTCATATGACCTATGCTTAGCAAGTTTGCATATATTTCTCCTAAGAGCATAGGTAGCGGCAAGAGTTGTTCTTAGTTTCTTTGGTAGACGCTCATTGGATTATTTTCGGCTTGGATTTTTGGCAAGTTAGTGGACTGGTTTACCAAAAGAGACTTAGCCAAAGCTTTGATAACTTTGGGTTTTGTAATTCTTTTTACCTTTATACCTCCTTCCACATTTCTCACCTCAACATTCTTTTTCCTTCCATTAAACCCTTTCTTCTCGGTAAGTTTCGATAATCTACTAGCTTTTATCCCTTGTTCCATTCTCTCAACAATAACATTTTACCTTTATACCTCTTTCCACATTTCTCACCTCAACATTCCTTTTCCTTCCATTAAACCCCTTTTTCTCGGTAAGTTTCGATAATCTACTAGCTTTTATCCGTTGTTCCATTCTCTCAACAATAACAACAGCATTATAAAAAATATTGGGTAGAGCTACCTATCAGATGCTCATAACATAGGGATTTAAAAGTATTGGCGAATAGAGTCACCATCTCTTTCTCTAACAAAGGTAATTATACATGTATTGCCTTATTTTTCCACCTATAAGCATGCTCTCTTATGATTTCCATGTTGCTCTTCTCCATCACAATCAAGCTTGTTTGGTCCGGAGTGATGTATATTAAACTTATATTGTTTCAAGAAAGCATCAACAAGATCACTCTATTTCTTGACCTTTGTGTTATCCAAGGTTATGTATCAGCTTAACATAGAACCAACCAAGTTGTCTTGGAAGAAATGGATGTGCAACTTCTCATCGTGTATGACTTCTTCCATTTTGTTGTAGTATGACCTTAAGTGTGTATTAGGGCATTCCAATCCTACATACTTGATAAATTCTAACTCCCTAAAATTCTTGGACACCACTACATCTAGCACTAAACATATCTCAGCTACTCTAACCTGGTCATCGACGTCAAATTCCTTAACAGCCCTCAATCTTTCCTCTTAGACAACCCACTTATCTTGTTTTGGATGATTAGAGAATTCAACCTATTAGGATCCCCTATTATTAGATCTAGTGTAGTTAACACTTGAGCAAGCATAATCGGGTAAGTCTTTAGAATGCTCGTTGTTCCATGTGGTCTAGTAGTAGGATTCATCCCTAAATTTTATGAATTGAGGATAATTGAAGTTGTTGGGAGTGATAACATGGTTAGTTGCTGACTGGATATCTATTCCCTAGACTGCGCTCACAAGAGTTGCTCGAGTAAGCTAGCCATCTAAGCTAGACTATTCTTAATGTCTTTCATTTCTTTTTGGTTGTGGGCCTCAAGGTGAGCCCTCTTTTTATTTTTCATCTTTTTTACGAAGCCTAGTATTGTAGACTTTAGCTGGGAAACCTATATTTTAAATACCTACCATGCACATTCCATAATTCATAAATGCATATGGATTATGATTATGCAGTATGATGTATGTTGGATATGGATTTAGCTACTTTCCAGGCTGATATATGGCCACCATTCCTATAAAAACAAGTAGGGTTTTGATCTTTTCATAGTTGTCGAGACAATTTAGTATGAGTTAATTCTTAATAAAAAGAACACTCATAAAAAAGAGATATTGCTCAAAAGGTTGGGTCTACGACCTTTTTCATTAATACTTAATGAATACTTTTGCATTTCAAAGCTAATATACTTATAATCATCGTTTACAAGGAGGAAGGCAAAACCTTTATTTTTTATGTCCCTAAAAAAAGCATCAGTCATAGCTATACTTTATCGATATCAATGAACATCCTTTCCAACCTGCTAGGCATTATGGTTAATTCATTAAGCATAGACAAAGGCTTCATCAATCTAATCATCCATGTTTCTCATCTTCTCCAATAGTAACATGTTGTTCTTATTCAGTTGAGTGTTGTAGGTGTTAATCATCTGACTGTGGCACTCGAGCAGTCTGTTCTTTTCTTTAAAATGTTTTGTCTTTGCCTTTTTTTTATCAAGCTTTTTATTTAATAGGTTGATCTTATTTCTTTTATTATCTAAATTAGTTTTGAAAACTTCAATAGTTTTTCTTTTGACTTTTGCTATAACTAGCTCACTTTCTAGGATCATATTTTTTTGTATAGCCTTTCATACTACTCAATCTAGCTTTCTAACTCAGCTTGGGTCCTTAAAGACATATCAACCCTTTCTTGGCAATTAGTTTTCATACTTCTTTTAGTTGCTTCTTTAAGGACATGATTTTCTTGTCATTTTCCTCTAGCTATTGCTTTACAAACTTTCTCAATTTCTCTCTAGTGAGGAGTTGCTCCTCGAGGGATATCTTGAGGACTTTACTAATTAATGCCCAGCTCCGTTTGAAGCTTTTATCTGCATGTTTTTATATGCAACAAAAGTTGTAACCGCCTCTAAACTGATTAATCCAATGAGGTTTGAAAATAACATCAACCTAAAGATTCCTAAAGCAAGTATTTTGTCCTTTTATTCAACATATCTAGAGTCATTCTTCCTCCTTTCAAACACTTCTTCAATCATTTTCCACTTCAGACCACTAACACTTTTTTCCAATATCTTATGGAGATCTGAACTTTGATTAATTTGGTCACTTCAGTTAGCACTTTGTTGTGTATATGGTGGAAGTAAATTTTGTATATATTTCAAGGAAATTCAGTCAGTAAACCATACTCTTTTAAAGTAGGACATATGTTTACATTTCTAAAAGTAAAGCATCAGTACTCGGGGTCTAAAAAATACATCAAGGCTTTAATTGTTAAATTATGCATGGACACCTTTGTGATTTCAACTATCCTCCTATATTTCTTAAGAAACCTATCTTTGTGGATGCTTTTCATGTGTAAGATGAGCTTTTTCAAGTTGTTTATGGAGCAACTCTCATTTTTAATGGGTGACAATTTACTATTATCTAGTCTCAAGCAATTCCCTTCTAACAACTATAGGGATTCAGAGTCCAACTCGTATTCAACAAAGGTCATCTCTTTAATGGTGACCATTTTATCAACACTAAGTCCTGCAATTCATGATGTTTTTAAGGGTTAAGAATATCTTAATGCAACATTGTTTAATTATGGAACATACATCTTATAAGTAGGTTCTATGTTTCTTTTTACATAAGACATTAAGATAAACACTATCTAGTCTCAAAAAAGTCTCATGTTATCCTAGTGATTACTCTCGTGAAGGTAATATGATGGGCTCAGTAGGTTGTGGGATGGTACTATACCAATCACTACCATTCTAAGCACTCAACAATTAGTCAGATAGTTTCACAAACTTCAACCCTAATTGAAAGTCATAGGATAAGCCATTACCCCCACATAACATGAAGTTTCCATGTGTGTGCATTCCAAAGCAATATATCACAAATAGATTAGTGATGCATGAAGTCATTCATCAATATCCAACGTACATGGTATGAGTGTAATAAAATATGTTAAAACATAAATAAGTAAAAATTTAAATACATCAAATCACATAGGCTAAGTAAAACATATCAAGCTGAGTCCAATACTATAAAAAAAAAAGGTCCCTAGTGGAGTCGCCATTATGGCGCACAAGCACGTGCAGCTTGGCAAGACGTTAGGGTCAAGGAATTGCCACCTAGTTGTTTGGTTTAGGGTCACTAGGAGACCTGGGTGGACCAATCTTATTTGAAATTCCAGGGTAAAGAGCTGGTTGTGTCTAAAGAAGGTATTAGCACCCTTAGAGCACCTTACTTGAGGTAAGCTACATTGTGTGGTATAGATATGGTCTAAAGGTGTTGATGGATTCCTAACCGGTGGTCCGTTTATGACACAGAACAAAACTTTATGCTCATGAATAAATTTGGAATTTCAAATTTATCATGGGCTCATATGCCTAGATAAATTCTTATAAGAAAAATCCATGTAGGTGCCTTAACAGGGTTCACCTATTGTGAAAGGCGAAAGTGATTTTCACAACTCGTATTTTATGATAAAAATACTCTTTATTAAAATTGGTGAATATTCAAAATAATTATGAGAATTTTCTAGTCAACTCAAGATATTTAAATACTAGACTTATAGGTCTAGCATTTATATTAAAATGTTAACCATAAATTTTTAGATAAAAACAAATTTAGAGTTATTGAAATATTGATCAAATCCTTAAAGAATTTTACAAACTTTTTGTAAATTAAAAAAAAAAACACACAAAAATTCTCTAAAACAAATATAAAAAAAACATTTTTTTTGTCTAAGTTTTTTTATAAATAAAATGCATATTTTTTTTTGTAAGGATTAGGCCGTATGTTATAAGTAGAAATCATTTTTTAAGTCTATGTTTGGCAAAAACCCATTTTCCCTAAAACCAAAACTATAAAATAGGCTCAGGAAGTGTTTGTCAAACACACCTTTAAACCAAAGAAAACATTTAGCAAAAACATTGCCAACTAACCAGGGTTTTAATCTTTGACCTAATTTTGACCCGACCGGGTTCACCCGGAACTTTTGGTTTGATTATAAACTGAACCAAAGTCCACTTGTTTGACCTGAAAAACAAACCAAAAAAAAAAAAAAACCAAAATCCAAATGAGATCAAACTTAAAAAAAAAAACACAAAAAATCAAATATATTTTATGAAAACCTAGAAAAACAAAGAACATGAAGACACTGAAGAACATTCAACATGAACCTAACAACATAGATTTCAAATCACACCAGATATGGATAAACCAATGACACAAACATTTTGAAAATCATGGAAGGATAAATAATCTAGCATTCATGCATTTCGGTTATCACTCAAAAACCACAATTTTGTCAAATTAGGTTTCAATTCAAAACCAAAACTCTAGAATTAAAACCTCCTAAAAACATATTATTGGTGTAAATAAACGCTAGATTATTGACTACTAAAGTCATTTGAAGGGTTTTGTGCACAAAATTGAATCAAAATTGGTCTAAATCATAGGGCTAAGATAATATTCTTTCCAAGTACACGAAGAACACTGCTTTAGAACCCAAAAAATGTCTAGATATAAAACCAGACACTATCAAATCTAGAAATGACATTTTAGTCCTCTAATACATGCTTTCTTAGTTCCAACAAACCACATTACCATAACCAAGCATATTTGAATAAAAAAAACCAACAAACAAAATCAAACCATTCAGTTTATGCAAGATATTCCAATTCTGAAAACTATCAACTTAAAATAGTCTACATGTTCATGCAATATGGATTCAAAATTAGTTTTTCTAGACTCATTTTGGTCATGAATAAACCTAGTAAATCCAAGATAAACATCATTACTTTAACATCCATTGCTTAAGTTAAATTAAAACAATATTGTTTTATAAAAAAAATAGCTTAAATAAAAGACTTTTATTACATCTAAAACATAAAAAAAAAAAACTTTAGAAAATAGAATCAAACTATCAATGTAACAAAAGGGGTAACCACAACACTATTTGCTAAAAATTTTAAATCCCATCTTCATGCTTGTAAACATAATTAAAAACCAAATGATAATAAAAAAACCACTCTAGCAGGCCACATGGACTCCACTTTTAGGTTATAAAGTATACATTCATGCTCCTAGAGTAGCTACTATCCTTTTTGCTTTCCTTGTAAAGTACTGCTTTAACAAGCTTACTATCATTTCAAAGTTTAAGAAATCCTTGTGCTAGGCTCTTAAACCTTCACACTTAAACTTTCTTTATCAACCTTTTTTCTCTTTTTTTGCCATCTCTGCTGTGATTTTCCAGGGTGGTATTTATATGGTTTTGCTAGTGTTTTTGATGGGTTCAAACATAGATTGATCAAAGCTTAGCCCTTTGATCAAAATGAGATGGTTATGGAGTACGTTTTACAGCTATAAGCTTTGTACCTATGCTTGTTTTTCAATGGTGATTTTGCAACAAACTTGGTTTTTGGAGGTTTTTGTGGTTTTTCCAAACCTGGAGACCAATGAGCTTGTTTCTAGGCTTTTGATCTTAAGAGAAACATGGCTAACCTTTGATAAGAACCCATTGAGAAGGCTTGAAGTGTGAACATATAAAAAATATTAGTGGTTTTGTGAAATGAGTATCACAACCATCGATGGTTGAGTTAAGAACTTCTGAGACTTTGTTAGAGCAACTTTGACATAATCATTATTGAAGACCACTGATCTTGGTAGAGGGGGTGCACATCTTTCATTTGGATCCAAACTTGCTCACTTTGAAGGTCTGTAGCTTGACATTCATTCTTTTGAAAATACCAACCCGATCAGCCTATAATCATATAATGCAGTGATGACTAATTGGAGACAAGATATTGTTGAGTTTGTTGAAGAAAATGAGATGTAAATATTTGATAGGAGTAGCTGATCTTCGTAGAGGGTGTGTTTCTCAGTTGAATGGTGGTGGTTACAACCTCAAAGGTGGTCTAAAACACCATATTTATTAGCCTAAAAATGCCAACTAAATTAGCCAAAAATATCAATGAAAAAGCTAAACAGTGGTTGAATGACGCGTTGTCTAGATTAAACCCTAGAAATTAAAGTTTTTAATTTGGGACCTGACAGATTTCATTTTAATCCATATTCTTACAATTTCTTTTAATTACACCTGTAATTACCTCACAAACTCTTAATTTCATACAATTTCACCCTTACCAAACCCAATCATCAACCCCAAAGTTTAGAGCCATATTCATCTTGGTCTTTGGTTTCTGATTTGTGCACTTGGACCCTTTATGGCCATCAAACTTTTAATTTTCTTCAATTTGACCCCTGATTTGGTCAATTTAACCCTTACAATCACACGTCATTTTCAGTTTGGTCTTTGGTTTTGAATTTATTCAATCAAGTCTCTAATTGTCCATCAAACTTCAATATTTATACAATTAAGCCTCTGATTTGACCAAATTAACTTTTTAACATTGCAATTTGACCCCAGACTTTAATTTCTTCCAATTGAAACCTAAATTGACTTCAAAAATTAATTTTGCTTGCAATTAAATCCATCCAAAATTCTCATTGAATCCTTACCTATCTAAATTTATATTTATTTACCCCAAATAAAAATATTTTCACCAATGGAGCCTTTGTCAATCAGAATTGGGTTTCTAATTTTGTCAATTTTATACGTTTTAGTCATCCAACCTTTTCACTTCTCACTTTGGTTCTTTATCATTAACTTGGACAATTTTCTAGGCTTTCTTCATGTATATCTTATTGTACTTTGGATTTGTTTTCTAATTTTTCTCTTTTTTATTTTTTTGTAGGGTCAAAAGTAGGTAACAACAGACGTTATAAATTCAAGTTTTGGTATGATAAAATCTTTTAATTGGAAAATGGAAAGAAGATGTATGTCCTCAGTAAAATGAATTGAAAAATATATAAACTAATAAATCATAAAATATTTATTAACATTAATTAAAGAATAAAGCAAGAAGTCGACGTTCCTTCTAGGAAGCAAAAGATAGATTTACATGCACATATTTTATCTCGGTTATTCTTTATATTTTATTCTTTTTCTCTTATTTATTTTGGAGGTTAATTTTTGTCACTAGGCACATATATCTGTTTGTTCTTATAAATATATCATGCAAATATACCTTACCTATTTAATTTTTAAGAAAAATAAGTTTTTAAAATTTTTCTTGTGATAATTAAAATAAATATTTTTAAAAAGTCTAATAATTTAAATTTCAAGGAAAAAATATATTTATCTTTTCAAAATTCAATTTTCTATTTATGGTTTTTTTCCTATTTTGATGGAACAATGATTTGTTTCTAATAGCTTGGTTATTTGAAAAACAAAACTTAATGCAATTAAATTAAATATTTCTCAAAGCTCAAATGATTTAAATTAATTAAGAAAAAAATACATTTATTTAGCCAAACTTTCATTTTTATTATCAATTCATTTCTTTTAATTTTTTTAGAGAACACAATTGTTTTTTTTTATTTATCAAAAGCACTATTATTCATTAAAATTTTATCATGATGTACGAAGTAATTATAAGGAAAAAAGCATAAAACAATATTTTCATTAATTTTATACGACTATATAAAGATATAAAAATATAATTCATTAAAGAACTTATTATAAAAACTAACAATAAAAAATGATATATATATAGACACACAAATAATTGTTTTATAAAAAATTGTGCTTTTAAGTTTCATATATAATCATAACAAGATATCAAATATTACAACACAATGGTGAAATATTATTTAAAAAACATGGACTAATTGAATACATTTTTCTATATAATTATAATTAATTATCTAAATATGATTTATATAAAAAATGAAAGAACAATAAGGGCCTAAAGAATTAACCAAAGGCTTGCATGGGCTTCAAAGGATGATTTATGTGTGCCTAGACTTGCAATGCCAATACGCTTAGGCTGAAAGTCCAGACCCATGTGATTGGGCTTTGAAGCCCATACTATTTTTTTTTTAAGAGAATGAATGATACGTTATTTATATAAAATATGTTTTAGTGATTGGACTTATCTCCCATTATCAAAAAACTGAGATCTAAGATCTTGAATTTAAACACTTAAATTTCAACTATTTTCATTGAAGAAAATGCAAAAAAAATATAATATGAACTTCTAAAATTCAATTTCCAACAATAAAAGACATTTTATTCTGCTTTAAAACTCTAAATAAAAACAAATCTAAATTTTTTAGGTCCAATCTAGTTTTCATGACATCATTAAAGGTGAAAACTACATTCATTGAGTTCCTAACTTAAAGTTGAATTTATACACACTAAAATCAAAATCAAGTAACCCGATAGCATTCTCTCTCTTTAACCTTTTTGATGATTTTCTCTTTCTTCTCTCAACCTTAAAGAACTGGAATGTAAAAAATATAATTTAGGACCAAACATAATAACCTTTATTAGAAAAGTTTTTTGTTAATTTTTTTATATTAATTTTGATCTTTCATCTCTTGATTTATTTTTTAATAAAAAACTAAAACTTTATTTCATAAAATTTATCGCTAATTTAACGTTAGAACATTTATCAACACACTAGGAAAGTGAGAGAAAACATATAAAGATAGATTTCAATGCATATAACCATGGTAACATAACTTCAAGAGATGAAATTGAAAAGAAATAAAAAAAATTTACGAGTGTGTATACAATAAATTTTAAACAGTAAAAGTGGATGTTGTTTAAGTCCAATTACAAGGATCAAAATGAAAATAAAAAGTGAAATTGCATAGTAAATGAACGTTAAATTGTGAGTGTGTGTACAATGAATTTTAAACAATAAAAATGGAATTATTTTTAGTTTTTCATATAATATAATGTTAAATTCTGTGACTTGGTTTGTGCTTTAAAAATGTAGGTACTTTAAATGACTAAAATATTAAAACTCTAGACTTTGATTGGAGATACCGTGGAGCATATTTACATTATGAGGAATGATTAGAAGGATTAGTTTGACAAGAAAATCCAAGATTCTTTCTATGTAGTAACAAAGGAAATGTGCGACTATTATTGCTTAGAAAAATCTCTCGATGTTTTAAAATTACTTACAAACTGTAACATAAGTTATTTTGATCCAAATTTCTCATTACATAACATTTATGTCAGTATATTTTATTTGTTTGAATATTAATACTTTTCTCTTTTTGAGTGATGATTACCAATATTTGTAGATTAATTAATTAACATGCGTTTTAAGTGTAAATGAAGTATGTGTGTATTGAAAAGGTGTAATTTAATTTAAGATTATTATATGTGAAGAATATTTATTTTGTTAAATATATGAGTGTCATATATAAGCTAAGATAATAATTTCATCAATAATAAATATCTCTAGATTTATAAGAAAAAATATACTTTGTCAATACAATATTAATTAGAAACAAAACCTTGAAATATTGATCATGTTGTGTGTCACACTCGACGTCGTAATGAACCCATAAAAACAAAAAGCATACATAGGGAAAAAAATGAAAAGAGGAGTCGCCGTCTAATATTATATTCTCTAGAAATCTTTAGAGATCTAAGGTAAGGAACTAGTTATGCCAAAAAAAAAAAGATACTATCACCTGAAAATGTATTACCCAAAGTAAGCTATATTGCTAATCTTATCTTATATTCCTAACAGTTTGTTGTGCTTAATCTACTAGTAGTCTATTTATAGGGTGATAGTAGATTTACTATTGTGAGTTAAACTTTGGGTCAAAGGTTAAACCTAGCCATTGTATGGTATGGTTCAGTTTTTCATCCTAATTTTGGTCAATTGACATTTTTATGTCTCATCACAACATGTGACTATTAATAGTTGATCAAGTCACATCAGTGAATAATTAAGAAGGCTAATATCAACCTTAGAAACCTAGGAAAAAAAAAGAGAGGATGTTAAACATTTGGATTATACGATGGTGGTTCATGGATAATGCTTTGTTCAAGTTTATTTATCCTATAATATCATGGTTCACTCGTAATTTTTGTTGAATGAGAGTCTTATACCCTAGTCCTAAAGTGTCTAAGTAGTAATCATTATAGGTTGATCTACTGAGTAGTGGGATTTAGTGGTAAAAATGTTTTAAACTTGGTTTGGACAATGACTTCTATAGATTTATTTACTCGAGAATGTGTTGCTATATTTAACAATCACATCAGTGTTTTATTTTTAAAATATTATTGCTCATACTCATTGGGTCTATATGAGATCAGGTTGACCTAGTCCATGTCCTCTCACAACAAAAGAAATAATATGCCACAATGCATAAAACTTATTGAGAAATTAAACTCATTCATATGCAAAATACTTTTGCCTTAATTTGTTTTTTTTAAAAAAAACACATTCATTTGCAAAATGGATCATGCCAGAAATTAAACTCATAATAAAAATCAAATGTCACATACAAATTTCACAAATCGCAAAGAAACATTAACACACATTAATAATTCACAACAAGACCAAAACATTACACCTCGAATAAACCTATACAACCCAATCCTCCCAACCTCATCGCGGTGTATTGATTTTCATCCTTATTTCATCTCAAAAATAAATTTCTTGGTGGCATCATACCCCCAAGGTTGTCACTCAACAAGTGTAAACCAACAACACTTCAAACATTTCATAAATTTACAATCAAACCCATAAAAATTTCCAATATTGCAACAAAAACACATATCAAAGAATACATCAAAAAATATTTCAAATATCATAAATCTTTGCAATCATGTTAGAAATCATCTAAAAAATCATTTAAGGTTTGGAACTAACCTTTCAGAGTTGTGATAACGTATGTATGGTTCATGCACCCAATCATTATTAAGTCATACCACCAAGTAGATCGAGTGGGCTTCTACCTTTTCCTCACTTCCCTATTGATGGTGCAATAAATGAACGTCTGTAGAAGGAGATCTACTCCATTAAAGTTTTGGCCTCCTCTCTTTTCTATCAATTCTCTCTCTCTATAGGTGCTTGACATCACCTACCTTTACTATGGTGCTCGTCATATGTCTAGAATAATGGTTGAGTCTTGAGGAAAGAAGGGACTTCAGGTTCAAAGAATGCTCTCGGTTTCTCCCTCTCCATAGTGGGTTAATGGTTATGTTTGTTGGTGTTGGTAATGCTGCTATCGATAATGCTAGTGACTAGCAGCTAGTAAGGAAGCTGACCAATGGTTGAGATGGGTGGAGAGATGACTATCTTGGTGTGGTGGTGCTAATACGAGGGAGAGCAACAAAAAAGAGATTGGTGATGGTGTTTTTTTAGTGGGTTTGGGTTTTTTATGACAGTAAAAAAAAAATGTGAACCTTGTAGATATAAGATCCAGAAACCCAAGGTCAAATTGACCATTCCCAATAAAGCTAAATTCAGGCTTGTCATTGAGCTTAACATAATGATAATCTATACTGAGACATAAAAACTACAGAAACTAAACCCCACCTGATGCCTATGAAAAGATGTGAATGATAATTATCAAAGACACCATGAAACTTGATTAATTCTTTGATAACTCATAAAAGTTCAATGAAGAACCAAAATAAAAGAATTTTTTCTCACACACATAATAGATTATTCTGAAATCAAAGTCTGTAAAAAAATAATTATAAACTAAATAACCCTATTTATTCTAGGTGAAAACTTCCTAAACAAGGATAAAAGGTAATAAAAGAGTTTTAAATAAAATAGAAAAAAATAATTTTAAATCAACTAGGAAACTAATACAAATCTTGCATAGTAGCTTAAAGACTTTATTAGAAGGCCTTTCTGAAGTCCAATTGCTATGAAAGTTTAAGATGAAAGTTTAAGCGCATATAAAACAAGGCCTCTGGAACCTTCATGTAAAATTTTAGTTCGATCCAATAGTTGGACTAAAAATTATGTTTGTTAGTTAGCATAAAATCATGCATTAGAAAAAATAATCTTCTAGCTACCGAAATTAATTAGCTCGTAAATAAATGGATTAGGCCCCTCTTATGTATAGATTAAAATAACTAATATTTGATTATCACTTATTAAAGATGTAGCCTACATGAATTTCACTTTAGTCCAAATAATCTAAATATGCTCATTGAATGTAGCTTTGAGAGTCTTTGCTCTTGACCTTATAATTGCCTCAACTAGAACTTCTAATGAATTCTATGATATAGTTTTGATCGCATCAAAGAGAGTTGAGAGGCCTGCCACTCATGGGTTCTTCTTCTCCTTTTTAATTATATTTTTATTTTTATTTTCCTTCTCTTCTCTCTATATTTTTATTTCTTTAACAACGTTAACATCGATTCGATAAGAAAAGTTATTAAAAAATAAAAAATGAACATGGATTTGTAAAAAATATATATTTTTTAATTTGATTTTTTGAAAGGATGTTGACAGGAGAAAATTATGGAAAACTACAAAAAAGGCATGCAAATGACCACACAGAAAACATGCTCTCTCGTTTTCTTTTTCTTTTTGATTTTTTTGAATATTTGGAAAATATTTTGAAAAAAAAATCAAAATTTATACTATGAGATTGTATTGTAACTTTTCACAGAAGAAAAAAATGGAATGGTTTTTGAGAGATTGCAACATACCCGGCATATTGTGTGGGTGATTTAGC
>Ga0325411_1000485_pt1 | contig 41677 bp, 16 predicted proteins | sample PopdelMetagenome_13_FD_206181 | JGI IMG/M metagenome (GOLD analysis project Ga0325411, IMG submission 206181) | Populus deltoides microbial communities from Bellville, Georgia, United States - Xylem-PdIQD-R4 | ecosystem: Host-associated > Plants > Phyllosphere > Stem > Wood/Secondary xylem...
GAAGAAGAAGAAGAAGAAGAAGAAGAAGAAATGGAAGAGGGAGAGAGAGAGAGAGAAGGGGGTTTTGAAGAGTGAGAGTTGAAACTTGAAACAGGGGTGGTGGAGGAGAAGGGAGCTTTATTAATTGCGAGAGACTACTAGCACTAGTTGAGTAGTGTTCTGTAGTTTTGCTGTAGCCAAAGAAGAAAAAAAAAAAAAAAAGGTTTTTTTTGGGAAGTGATGGTGTCTGTCTGCTTCACGCGCGCTTGGTTTGAGCGCGTGATTTGGAAGTGATGAGTTTTACCGACTTGCTTGCTCATGGATGGTCCGATTTGAGATTTGTTTGTTGATATGGTTTATTTTTTACATATATAAAATAGTAATCGTAATGGCTCCTATTTTGCTGTGGGTTTTTTTTTATATATAAAAAACAGATATATAAGTTTTTTAAATATACTTTTTACAACAAAAATTATAATTATAAATTAAAAATTTAAGCTTGAATTTAATTAAATAAATTAATAATTATCTATGCCAATAAATATATAAAGAAATATTAACACGATAATTCGATTCGCCTAGTTGTATGGTGAATATTTTTTTTCTAATGTAAATAAATTAATGTGTAGGTATTATTAATATTTATTTTACAGTGAATAAAAATTATAATTGTGAATAAAAAAAGTTGATATTTACATATAATAAAATACAATGAAAATCATGTGTATTAATAAAAACATGTAAGATCTTAAACGTATTTTTAATATAATATAAAAATGGGACTATGTTGCAATTGCTACATTGAAATATTATTTCCTTAGCCTTTGTATAATAATTTTTCAAAAAATAAATAAAAGAAGAAATAAAAAAACAAATTACAAAATAATAATGTATGAACAAAAAGAATGATATAAATAGATCAGGTGTAAAATGATAAATATTCCAAGTGTGAATAATAAAAAATAATATTTTTCTAAATAAACAACAGTGAAGAAAAAGACTACAAAAAACTAAAAATAAAATAAAAAACAAATGATAGGAACTAGGGTCTAGTAGAGGCGTCAAACCCAAGTAATTTAAGTATGGCATTCCCAGACCCAAACTCAAGTATCTTGGGTCTGACAAGAACACTAAACTCAAAAAACTTGAGTCGGGCAGGGAGTCAGATTCAAATTACTTGGGTTTGGAAAGTGTGCTAGACCTGAGTAACTTGGGTTTGGCAGAGTAGCCAGCTCACCAAACCCAATGTTCTTGGGTCTGGCAACCCTAGTACACCTAAGGTTCTTGGGTTTAAAAGGGGATGTTATACCCTAAGAACATGGATCTTATTATTATTGTTGTTGTTGTTGCTACTTATTGTTGTTGTTATTATGATTCTTATTCTTATTATTAAATTTGAAAAAAAATTATAACAATTGAAAAAAATATATATATTTGATTTTAAGAGTCAAATTAAAAACTTGAGTCAGACATGTTTGATAATATTTTTATTAATATTATAAACATTATTATTAATAAATTTGAACAAAAATTATTACTATCAAAGAAAAATCATAGATTTGATTTGAAGGGTAAAATTAAAAACTAGTATTAGTATTGTTATTATTGTTGTTGTTGTTAATTTTGTATTACTATTATTTATTATCATCATCATCATCATCATTAATAAATTTGAAAAAAAATATTAATACTATAAAAAAAAAGCTATAAATTTGATTTGAATAGATTAAAAACTATAAGTACTTGGCAAGTTACTTGGGTTTGACAGGGGCATCAGGCCCAGGTTACGTGGGTCTGGCAACAACATCAGATCAAGCCCAAGTAACTTGGGTGTGGTAGGAGCGCAAGACCCCGTCAAACCTAATGGTTATTATTGACAAAGAAACTTGTTAGGCATGCAATTGAAGGTGGAGTTGTTTTTTTTTTTCATGAGATATATTTAGTATTGAAAAAATAGTTAGGGACAAAATAATCTATTCAGGTTTTTTGGGGTCTATCATTGGGGAATAATATGGCTGCTAGACACCTAGCTCCAGTTTTAGACATGTCTGTCAAATCCTATACGCTCTAGCAAAACCCTCGCGTTTGGGTCTGACATCACATAATATTATTATTAATATTTTTTTTCATTGTTAGTAATATAATTATTAAAACAATTTGAAGAAAAATATCATTGTTATCGAAAAAATCATAGATTTGATTTGAAAGGTAAAATTATTATTATTATTAAATTTTAAAAACAAATTATTACTATTGAAGAAAATCATAAATTTGATTTAAAGGGATTAAAACTATAAGAACTTAGGTCTGATAAGTTTAATATTATTATTAATATTATTAAATTTTAAAAAAATATTATTGCTATTGGAAAAAAAAACTATAGATTTGATTTGAAGGGTAAAATTAAAAATTATTGTTGTTGTTATCATTATTGTTAATATTATTTATATAATTATTAATAAATTTGAAAAAAAAATTATTACTATCGGAGAAAAACCATAAATTTGATTTGAAGGGTAAAATGAAAAATTGTATGAGCTTGGGTCAGGCCTGTTTAATATTATAAATATTATTATTATTAATATTATACATATAATTATGAATAAATTTGAAAAACAAAATTTGTTATAGAAAAGAAATCATAAATTTGATTTGGAAGGTAAAATTAAAAAATATTATTATTGTTATTGTTATTGTTATTCTTTGCATTATTGTTAATATTATTCATATAATTATTAATAAATGTGAAAACAATATCATTGCTATTGGAAAAAAAATATTAATAAGGTCACACTTGGGTTTGGTACGGTCACACCCCAGGAACTAGGATCTTGTAGGACGTCAGACCCAAATAACTTGGATATAGCATCCCCAGACCCAAGTACATTAGGTCTGGCAAGACCGTCAGACCTAAGAGACTTGGATCTGGAAATGACCGTCAAATCCAACTATTTTGGGTTTGGCATGACCACCAAAGTTAAATCTCTTTTAATTTTTTTTTTTACATTTTAAAAATTATTATTATTATTATTATTAAACTTTAAAAAAATATTATTACTATTGAAGAAAAACCATAAATTTGATTTGAAGGGTAAAATTAAAATAAGAACTTGGGTAGGCATGTTTAATATAGTTATTAATAAATTTTTTTAAAATACTATTTCTATTGAAAAAATCCATAGATTTGATTTGAAAGGTAAAATTAAAAATTGTTATTATTGTTAATATTATTATTTAAAGTTTTTTTAAAAAATGTAATTAATATTGAAGAAAAAATGTAAATTTAATTTGAAGGGATTAAAAACTATAAAAACTTGTATTATATAAATTTAATATTATTATTTTTATTATTATTAAGGGAGCCAGATCCCAGAAACTTGGATCTATTAGGGGAGCCAGACCCAATTAACTTGGATTTGACTTAGTTGCTAGATCCAAGACTAATGAGTTTGGCTTGGGCGCCAGATCTAAGGCTCCCGGGCCTGTTTTGACCGTTAAATTCAAGTTTTTTAAAAAAATATTTTTGAAAATATAAAATATTTATATATATATATATAATTATTATTGATTCGTTGCGTGTGTGTGTATGAATGAAAATCTTAGTTATTTTTTTTATCTGAAATCAATTGTGTGAATTTTACAAACATAATATATATCATCCAAATCCATCCATCGTTTCTTTTTCTATTTTTTTACAGGTTTTGTCCGCTTACACTAAATAAGATACAAGATCACAGGGTTGACCACAATAGTTAATCACAATGCATATTCAAAACTTTTTTTTTTACACAAGGTATAATATTAAAAAAAAAATCAACAAACCACTGTACCTCTAGATTTAAGTTAAAATAGTGTAACAATCACAGTTTTGAAATCCGACCTGGTGGTCGATCCAGTCTAATGATCGGGTCACGGATCAGATGGGTTGACCCGGATCAACAAAAAAAAGACAAAGAATAAAGAAAAGAGAAATGACATCTTTCCATCTATGAGACTAATTAACATTTCTTTCTCTTTATATGTTAGGTAGCCATCGAGCTGCGTAAATTTTCAAGGCCTCCCCTATGAGACCAGATGACATCTTTCAACCGGGCTTCACTGCTATCATGGTTCTCTAATACAGGTCTATGCCTAATTCTGCCATATCTTCAGCCCACCACCCTTTGCTTGGCGGTTTATGTCTCCGGCTCTCCGCTCCATTACAAGACTCATCATCACTTTCCCTTCTAGAGTAAATGTGCGACAAACTCACCTTTGATGGATGAGTTAAGACTTTAGAGGCAATCGCTTCAATACATCTGCTTGTTATTCCAAGGTCTTCTGACCACAAAGAAAATTCTTTGATGCTCTGTAGAGTGACAATAGAATCTTTCCACCCATGAAGTATGCAGGAATTGAAGAAAACTTCAAGCTTGTATGTTTAAGTTTCCCATCTCTACATCCTCTGTCATCTGCAGGTATTCCGTAGCACATCTCACAGCAATTATGTTGAAATTGCTTTTTCTTTAATTAGGTTTTCTCTCTGTTTGCGCATCGTTAATCTTCATCGTTTTGGCCTTTTAAAAGACCAAAACGATGTCGTTTCATGTCTATGCATATATATAAAAAAAGAGGTCGGGTCTTAGCGGGGTGTACCAGGTTTTGCCGGGCCAACTCCCCGACGAGTTTTTACTTAGACCCGGACCGGTCCCAGGCCCGGGTCAGCTGGGTCCCGGATCCCAGGTCGACCCGCCGGGCCGGTTTGGGTTTAAAAACTATGATAACAACTATTTATTTATTCTTAAATAAAATCAATTAGCTTATTATCAAGGTGATACTGTTTTTTCACTTATGATTCATTAATTATTAACAAATTAATCTGGAAAGTCTTCTGATATTGTTTTAAGTATAATAAAATGATTAGATTATCTTTTAAAACAAGAAATATTAAACTTGCTTTAAGGGTATTTTTGTCTTTTTATCTTTTAAGCATGATAAAATGACTAAATTACCTTTAAAATAACAAAAACTATTAAGTTGGAGTCCAATGGCTTTTTCATATTTTCAACTTGGTTTTCTTGTTATAATCAGATATAGTACGGGGCAATTTCATAATTTATTAAATATTAAATATTATTTTTTAAAAAAATTATTGAAGCATGCAACATCGTCCAACAACTAAATGATGTCTTGTAGGGCGACATTCAATTCATTTTAGCAGTGTATGTGACCAACAGACCTCCGGTTTGACACCGACGACCTTTTCTTTTTCCCCTTATTTTATCTCTCCTCCTCGATTTTATTGTTTGAACATTTAATTTTTTAAAGCAGCCCTTCAATTTATTTTTCTTTTAGATTTGATCCCTATACTTTATTACTATTTATTTTATTTGAAATAATTTATAATTTCTTTTTCAATTTCTTTTTCCCTTAATTTTTTTATTTTTCAAATTTGATCATCATTCTTTTGATTGATATTTTTTTATTTGAGAATTTTTAAAATTGAATATTTGTTACGATTTCATCCTCCGATTTTTTTCCTATTAGATTTGATTCTCATTATTTTGATTGTTTTTTTTACTTTGGTAAATTTCTTAAATTATTTTTTTTATTTCATCTTTCAAGTTAAATTGGTTGATAATTGAGCTTCTTAATTGAGTCTAGGTTTGAGATTTCATATATTGTGAGTTTAGAAGATTAACTCAGGTTTAAGAGATTCACCTAGGTTTGTTTTCTCTTTTTTTAAGCTTATATTTTTTAGTTTCATCCTTCGACATTTATTTAATTAGAGATTGAGTTTGATTATTTTTTTATTTGTTTTCTATTGTATTTTTCACTGATTTTAAAAATGATTCGAGTTATAACTCCCTTCAACATTGAGAGGTATGATAATTAAGCTTCATATTTTTACCCAACTTACTTTCAACGGGGTTATCCTGGTATCACAATCAAATCATAGATTTTGCATGTTAACTTGGGTGGGCTTAGGTTAGTTTTTTTTTTTTTTTACCTTTTTTAGATTGTATTTTTTCATCAATTTTGTCCTTTGATAGTTTGATTACTAGAAATTGAGCTTTAATTATTTTTTTTGCTTTCTATGATGTTATTATATGCTCAATGAATTTTTACCTATTTACGAGATATGATTCTTTAACATTTGATTTTTTAAAAATTGATTTTTTTATTTCAATTTCACCATTCAACATTTGATTGATTGAGAATTGGTCTTTGTGCTTTGTTTTTTTTCTTTCCTCTCCATTAGGTTATCCCAGTCTTATGTCTATGATCATGAGTTTAGCGGGTTAACTTGGTTTGACTTGGGTTTTTTTGTTGTTTTTTATTTAAAAATAAATTCAATTTCATATTTCAACATTTGATTGTTTGATAATTAAGTATTATGATTTTATCCAATTTTCTGGCAACGAGGTTATCCCAGTGTCACGACCAATTCACATATTTAGTGTGCTAACTTGGATGGGCTAGGGTCACATATTTTTGAATTTTTTTGTTGTCAATTTTTTTAGTTTATGTACTATCATTGTATTTTTTTTATTCGTCTCATGAAATTAGTCGAGCTTATGAAGCCCAAATGAGTCAATGACCTAAGTTTTAGAATTTTTTTTTGTTTTTTAGGAAAGCTTACATTGCCTTGGCATCTTTTTTTTTTGTGATGGAAAAAAATTGAGTCGGCCCATAGCATAACACGGGCCACCTGTCTAGTATATGTCCTAATTGATCACATACCTCGAACATCTCTCAATAACTTCCATCTTATACATATAGGAAGGCCAACATAACAAAATATACAACTTTTTTTTTGCATAATTCTACCTTAAAGTTATCAAGCTTGTCTTCGTAATGATAGGCTTCTCTATGTTTATGTATAATACTAATAATCAATCCTTTGCAAATAAGTTTTCTAATTTATTTCAACAATATGCTACGAAAACCTAACTATTTTTTTTATGATTTTGTGACATAAACTTCTACATCACTTCAAAATTTATTTTAAGTTGAAGTTGTTCTATATGCGAATTTCATACCATATATAATCCAATATTCATCACACATGACTTAGCATTAGAAGAATTACAAACCAATACTCAAGTTTGATGTTGTACTTGCCAACTAAATTTATAAAGCAAATTACCATACCTAGCCTAAATTTGATTGTCCTTAGTAACCCCATCTACAAAGCAAATCCCCAAATCCAACCTAACATGAATTGCCCTTACTAACCTTATTTTTATTTAGATTTTTTCCAACCTAACAAGAATTGCCCTGACTATAAACCCAACTGATTCATTTGATAGCATATGTTACATTTGGTTGGTGTCTTAAAATAGAAAAATATATATAAAAGAAATAGAAATATGTTTGATCAAAGAGGCATGAATGTAAAATAAATATATATCTTGAATAGTTTTTTAAAGAATTCTATACTTTCAAAATAAGAAGTACAAGGAGACATATTCCTTCTATCCTCGTTATCTGTGTTTCTTCTATTTTGAAACAGTAACTAAACATTACCATAGGGGTGGTGAGAAGAAGAAAAAAAGTAACTCTTTTAAGCTTCCTTAATTTCAACATTATAAGAATTAATTGTATGAAAGTTCATAACTTTGTTACATCTTCACCAAATATACTAGATAATAATGCCAAATATAATGACCCAATCCTCTCTAAATTTAGTAAAATACACCCCTTACTAGTTTTTTAGTAAACGAAACAAATTGAGAACAACTAACGAAGGAATATCATTCACTTGAATCCATCATTAGAGATTTTAACACAATATAATCATGCAGTACATTAACCATTGTTTCCATGCTATTAGCACATTTATTACAACAATGATTTAAGGTTAGCTATTTTCTTAATTATGACCAGCCAAATAAATGCTTTTATTAGTTGTGGCTCTCTCCATCTCCACACTGATGAGCTCAAATAGAAAATGTGCCAAAATAGTTATGGCTCTCTCTATATTCACATTAATGAACTCAAATAAAAAACATTTCAAAAAGTTTAATCAAGCACTTACATATCAATATCATTGAATCCTAATTAAGACTCCTCATCCATCCTATAGTTATCCTAGTTGTCTAGTATATACACTTGGTGCAAACACCTGAATATAGCCAAAGAAATCCAAACATACTGAACACCTCCCTAAAAGGCCCAAGTAGGCCAGTGTTAATGTATATATTCTATAACCAATCGATTGATTACACGTGACGCTTACTTTGTTAATGTATAAGTAAGTATATTTATTATTAATGAAAGCTTTCTTAATCTTTAATATTCATTTATGTTTGATTAATGAGTATAGAGTAAAGATAAAATCCTTAGGACAAATATGATTTACAAAGGAAATTATAAAGTTGTTATAATTATGATATTTCTATTGCATTAAAACATTATTCCTAAATATTTATAATTGATGCTTTATTAAGACTGAATATTAATTGGAGTCATTAAGACTAATACATATTATGTTATTTTCTTAGTGAAAAGAAGTAACTATTCTTACAAGCTAAGGTATTATGTATGCCTAGAACTCACATGTAAATGTTTGTCATATGACATATACACTGAATTGGCTTGTATGAGAATTTCATATAAACAAACCACTTATGTAAATGAAAAGACTCACTTAATAGTTGTGTAAATTAGACTTGAAATCACTAAGAAATGTTATGATTTGATACTGACTATACATTATCCTAATCAAGAGTAACAAATGAGTAAATATTGGGTATAATGTAAACTATATGAATGTATTTACGTGATCAAAAGAAGATTCATCACCCTCTATGAATTAGAGAAAATATTTCAAATGTTTTCAAATAATATTGATTGTGAAATCATTGCATAAGTTGAAATTAGATTTGAAAAGAGTTTCAAATCTTATTCAAATAATCAATAACTATGGTGTTGAGAACAAACATGATTTGATAGAGCAAACACACTTTATGTTATAATGTCTAAATCGAAATATTCTTAATGAAGGGATAATAATTACACGAAGACATTACTTCTTGAAAGATTAAGTTAAACCACATATGTCTTTTCTAATATTTGAAGGATCATGACACGTTGCTAAATGATGCATTTAATCTACAAATATATACCAATCAATTATTGAATTGATAATACATTAAATTATTTAATTTATTTAATCCTAGTTTATTTAAGATTATGATTTATATATGTGTCAACTTAGTAGAAACCCAATAGGTCACGCACATTAAAAACTACTGGTTAGGAATTAAACTAGGATAACTAATCAAGTGTAACTTAATTAAGAATAAGTTTTGAACATTGAGGATTATAATGTAATTAATATAAGGGATTGCAATTATAAACCTAGAAAAAAATGATATTATTATTCAGAGGACAAAATGATATTTTTCCATTTATAGAGTTATAAAGTTTTCTCTATAAATAGAATGATATGCCTAATAATTTATATGAATTATGATATAAAATGTATTATACACACTCCACCTATATAGATAAACAGAGTAGAGAAAAGAAAGAGTTAACACTCAAGTCATAACGATCCCTCCATCCTAAAAGAGTTTTAAGAGATTTCTCATTGGTGGTTTGTGTGGGTTATTTTAGAGGCTGGATACTTGGATGACTTGTGGTTTGCAATAATATAATTTTAAAAAAGTTGATCAAAACTTAGAAATAAGATCTGATATTTAAATAATCTTCACTCAAACCCTAAATAATAAGGACATGAAAAAAGCAGTTATGTCTTTGCATTCACCACTTGAAATGCCAAACAAGTTGGTTAACTCTCCTTTATAACTATCAAATTCTTATGAATGGGTTTTACCTTCTATTAAATAGGCCTCGAAGTTGGAATTAAAGTTTTTACTCAAATATTTGAAGTATATGTACTTTGGAGAGGATGAAACCCTGCCAATGATTATTACAAACGCTTTAACCGAAGTCTAAGAAGAAAAACTATTGAGAATTGTCTAGCCAAAAACAATAAAGAAAGGTGCTTTTGGAAGGCAACCCAAGCGTGGTGTTGCACCATGACCAATAAAGATTTTTTTTGTTTAGTTCATTTTATTGCTTTCTCTATTTTCAATATTGTTTAATTTGAATTTTCTCCACCATATTTTCTCCACAAACAATATTCCATTAGTTGGAAATGCAAAACGCATCATAGGATATATTGTCTTTCAGTTGCCAAATCAGCCCTCAATGATTTAGCTATACAGCATTGCTCAAAACAAAACACATTCAGGGCATTTTTCTTTACTTCCCCATCTCTTTTAGTACAGTCATTGAGGACAATGTCCATATTAAGTATGAGGGGATTTAGGGGTTGTTTATGTTGGTGGCATTATACTCTGCTTTGGTAATTTTAATATGCCTACATCTTCATGTTTTAAAATCAACGATTTGGGGGTTGTCTGTTGTAAACGTAATTTTTATATTTGTGGGACTGAAATATTTTTTGTGGTGATGTTATTTCAATGTCTTGATTGTTAATATAATTAACGAATTCTCAATTGAGCTCATTAAAAAATCATAACATAATTGAATGATGATTTTGTTTTTTTCTTTAAGATTGTTTAGTCAAGCTATTTGTTTTAGGACTAAAGTAACTGGATTTAGTAGACACAAACCTGTGAGACTTTGAGCCTTATAACTGACATATCCATATCAGTCTCTATTTTCCTTTCATGTATAATTTGCTACCATTGATTTTGTTCCTCTAGAACTTGCTTTGATTCTAATCAAGACCTTACTTTTACATGCATACATGAACATGATTAATGCATTCTTTGTTATGTACTTTATATAGCCTAACAGCCTACCTTTGGATAAATTTTCCATTTGAGACCCCTTATATAGCCTAGCAACCAAAAATGGAGTTTGGAAATTTTTATGTCATAATTTCCATGAATGAAAGAATATAGCTAGACTCGTCAGATATTGCAAAAAACCAAGTAAAAAACAAAGTCTAAGTTATAACAGAGTTATGACAATAATAGAGTTAGTTTTCAATACAAATTCTAAGGGATTTAACTAACCTTAAGGACTAGATAAAGAATGAAGGAATTAAGTAGCATAAGAACTTATAATTAGCCTAAGAATCTTGAAGAAATTCAGCAACCAAATGAGATAATAAATAGAGCAGAACATGGTTGAAACAACAACACAACAACATTCTTATCTTCTATGTTTTTATCATTTTTCGAGCAACTATGAACTAATTTCTAATTTTGATTTAACAGGAATACACACTATCTCCATTAGCAAGTTGTGAGAAGTAACGCTATCATTATAATTCTTTTAGATTCAAGTATTTATTTTTTCTTATTTAGAATTATGCTATTGATTGTTATTTAAGCTTATTGAATTGTTTTGAGATGGTATGTATGCTTTATAGTTTTTTTCAATCCATAATTATTGTTAGAAACTAGAATAAGAAGCAAAAGAATTAATTTGATAGCTACAACTCTCATCTTGATTTATTAGGGAAGAATAAACTAAGTTAAATTATCAAGCTTTTGAATGTTTACTTAGAATAATTTCACAGACTATACTCTCAAAGCTACTGTCGAGTGAATGAGAATTGCTTTCAATATTAAATTTGTTTGATGGTAATAAATTGATTAGAGAGCTTTGTATAATTAATTTACTCGTAATCTTATCTATTTCCCTTAGCTTTAATGTATATCAAATTTATTTGCTTGACATAAAAGCATATTTATTTTACTTCGATAACCAACAAATTTATAGGAAAAGATGTGTGGACCATTAAGCTGAGTTAATGATATATTAATTTATTAGTTTCACGATCATACTATAATTTTTTTTAATAATAGTTAAGTTAGAATTATATTTTGGAGGTTCCGATGACCAACCAAAATTGTATCAAAATTTTAGAATTGTTATAGTTGGTATCAGAGCCCTGACTTGGGTTTAAGATTTATTATGGAAAATGATGATGTTGATTTGTTACAGAATGGTTCACACAATACATAGTGTGAGGACGGATTCCTCTTCGGTATGGAGGGTTCAAAATATGGATTTTGAAGAGGTTTAGGGGTAGGATCCTCTTGAAAATACTGCTTCTCATGTGCTATCAATATCTATTCAGTTGAGGCAGGTGAAGTTATTTAGACTTCAAGATGATACCACTTCTAGACAGGTTAGGGTGTTATAACCAAATAGATTAGACCATCAGAGGTAGGCAATCGTGCCTCCACCCGTGGCACCCATAAGAGCTTCTTCTCCATCTACTGACCCCACTTTTGTAGCATAGTTAGTGAAGGCAGTAGTTAATGCTATGAATAGTGCACCGACCCCCGCACCCCCATCAATGCTTATAGATCCAGTGGTCATGATACCTACAGACAATATGGTTACCCTAGTATGGATTGTGAAGAGTATGATAGAGATGAGATGCGAGCCTTTCTTACGGTAATAGGATGCAAAGTTTGCTAGGAGGTGGATTAAGAAGGTGAAACAGACTTTGATTTAAATAAAGGTGTTATATGATTTATGTATGGATTGTGTCATATAGCTATTATCAAATAGAGCACACTCATGGTGGGAGATTGTAATTGAGGAGGGCTATATAGTCGTGGACGTGGAGTGATTTTAGAGTAGAGTATGAGAATCAATTATATTCTAGATATCACCGCAAAATGAAAGAATATGAGTTTCTGGCTTTGACGCAGGATGACTTGTCGGTGCTTGAATATAAAAGGATGTTTAATAACCTCTTTATGTTTTCCTCATATCATGTTTCTATGGAACAATATATGATTGAGTTATTTTGATATGGGTTACTACAAGATCTAAAATAAAAGCTTATTACATTGCAGATGATGAAAGATCTGATGGAAGCAACTCAGGCTTTAGAGACGTGTATTGGGAAGGGTTAGCAAGGCCAATCTGAGTTTGGTAAAATGAAGGATATTAACTACTTTTCGAGTAAACCTCCTAGACTGTTTCTTTTCAAGAAGGACAATTTAGCTAGTTCAAGAAGAGGGGAGGGGATACAAGTTAAGGAAGATCAATTATTAGGTCTTTTTAGAGTATATGTGGAGGATCAAATGGGGGTAGTCAAACCTCAGGGGTAGTTTTGCTGGAGGAGCTTCAGAACAAAGAACCGTTACTTATTCTCATAGTGTTAGATATGAGCAGAGGCATCCCAAAGATTGTTCTGCATCACCAAGTTGATGTTATATTTGTAGACAAGAAGGACACAAATGACAAGATTGCTTATATTTAGGCCGTGAATGTTATTACTATGGAGGTCAAAGACATTTCAAGAAGGATTGCCCTCAAATAGCTGAGTATGTCCAGGGTCAGAGACAGATAACATAAAGTTATCAACAATCAATCATTGTGGATAAACCTACTCGACCAGTATAGTCTGTAATCAATGGTAATAGAGGCCGACCTCGAGGATAGGGGGAGAGGACCTATGGTAGAGTGTTTCATATGATCCAAGAGAATGCTAGAGCTGCCACTAACGTAGTTGCATATACTTTACTATTAGAAAAACATTTGTGTATGTTTTGATTGATCCTAGTTCTACACATTCTTTTGTGGTAAGAAAAATTAAAGATAAACTAAATGTGCAATCAATTAGACTAAAAAAGAGATTTTTAATTAGCACACCTTTTAAGGATATTGTATTTGTGAATCATATGTACAAGAGTATTAGGGTACTATTGAAGGACATGATATGGTAGTGAATTTAATGCCTTTAGATTTACATGATTTTGATTTTATCTTAAAGATGGATTGATTGAGTACCTATAAGGCACAAGTGAATTATTTTACCAAAATAGTGACTCTTCAAGGAATAGATAGAAGAAGAGTGATCTTTAAAAGAGAGAGAAAAGTCCTATTAAATTATGTGATTTCAACAATGAAGACTAGAAAGTTGTTGAGGAAAGGATGTATGACTTATCTTACTTATGTAATAGATTCAGAAAAAGATGAGGTAGAGCTGAAAAATCTTCCAATTTTAAGGGAGTTTTCATATGTGTTTCTGGAAGAGTTACTAGGATTGCCCTTGGAAATAGAAGTGAAGGTTTCTATTGATATATTATATGGTGCCTCTTCTATAGCTCAGTCACCATATAGGACAACTGTAGGAATTACTACAAAAAGGTTTATACACCCGAGTAATTCATCACGGGGAGCTCCAGTCTTATTTGTAAAGAAAAAATATGGGATTTTTTTTACTCTACATAAATTATAAGCAGTTAAATAGAGTAACAATGAAGAACAATGATATGCATTATAATTTTAACAAGAAAATGGTTGATTTTAATGTGTATGAGCATTCAAATGGTCCAATGAAAGGAGCTTATGTGAAATAACTACAAAGTGCCTTAACAACTTAGATTAGCACGGCTGAAGCTTTAATGAGTTTAAAGGCTTGTTAACTGAATGAAAATGGTTTAAATATGTTTGTTTGTTTTCAAATAATACCTGAGTCATGATTTCAGAGTTTTGGAGAGTTTGAGTTTGTTGTCAGCCTGTGGGCCAATTTGAGTCTGAATTTTCACAACCTCATTGCATTGGAAAATAAGCCCATTCTATATGGTTTTCAAGTTCAGAATGTCATCTTTCTAGATAGTCTAATTATGCATGCATTGGAGTTCTGTACGAGAAGTTATGGTTGTTTTAATTTCTGTGTCTGTGTGTTATATTAGTAAAAAAACATATGTTATTTATTATTTGTCTAGTTTTGTGAAAAAAAATCATTTATTTGGGTCTCAATTATGTCATTTTGATATTTTATAGACTTAGAGGGTTGTTCCAAGTATATAATGATGTTTCAGACCAAATATTACTAACTTTTGGAAATAATATAAAACTTTTCAACTTCTTATTTAGAGAACTCTCTTCCTTGTTCTTCAATTTCCAGAATTGGTTGTAGAATAAATCAAACTTATTACTCTTAATCACAAAGAGTGTGACATCTTTATCTTGATTAGAATTCCTTTGCGATGTCTCTGACTTATCAAAGAATTTCATTCAAACTTTATCTTTTATTTCCATTACAAATCATGTAATTTTCAGCCTAAATACCATTAGAAAAACCATATAACCAAACCCACTTTCCTTTATATCATATCATATCAAATTGCTAGTTTGTTCGGTTTAGGAACCTAATACATATCATCTTGGTATCAGAGTAAAGGTTTCAACTTTGATTTGGGACTTTGTATGTGGTTGATTTGGGATCTGAAATATTAATGATTGTAGACTGAAACAAATTGTTTTCTTTGACTTGGATTTGGATTGGAACGAGTTTTTCCTTGTTGATTTTGGTGACTGCTCGTATTTTTCATTGAATTTATAATCTGAGTTCAAAGACATTGTTGTTCGGATTTATATGTAAATTATAGGGAATTTATATGTTATGGCTGAAGAAAGAGATGAAGTTCTGAGAGGAATTAGTTTGGAACAAACATAACTTATTGGGTTGCAATGATTTCATGAGGAGATTCATGAAGAAATGATGGGAAGTTGTGATCAGATAAATGCCCTTATGCAAATGATACAAAAGAACAATTTGCAACCCTAACAAAAACAATCTTATAGGGCGCACCAAAATGATGTCGTAAAGGTTGAATTAGAGCGGAATAAGGATGACGAGGCTAACGAAAAAGGTAGACTGAAAAGGCAGAATAATCACCCTCTTATTGGAAATTAAACTTAAGGTTCCATCATTTAGAGGTAGTAGCTCACCTGAGGAGTACTTGGAGTGGGTTAAAAAGTTAAGAAGGTGTTTGATTGGTATAAGTATACTAACGAAAAGAAGTGTAAGGTGGTTGCATTGAAGTTTACCGATTATACTTTGTTATGGTGGGATAATTTAAAAATTTAAAGGAAAAATGATGATGAAGAGAATATCACCACTTGGACGGCTATGAAAAAGGTGATGCATAAGAGATGTGTACCCGATTACTAGAAATGAGAGTTATACATAAAACTTCAGACGATACGACAAGGTTTTTTAAGTATGAAGGAGTATATGATGAAGTTTGATCTATTAATGATACGTTGTGAATTGATAGAATCCCAAGAAAAGACCACATATAAGATCTAAATCAATCTAAATTATGTGAAAGAGAAGCACAATCCATCTATAACACAAGCCTAATTATATCGCAATGGTGGACTGTCTAAATAGAGCATATGACAACCTAAAATTAATTAAGTGTTTCCATGATTTTTATTGATTCCTTATCAGTTTAGGAGTTCTTATTATATGTGGAAATATTTATAGTAGTAAAAGAGTTCATATTGGATAAGTTTGACAACTCAATAATTTTTATGTAATGTGGAAATAAAGTTAACAAGGATTTCATGTCCTACAATGAAACTAAGAGGCAATAGTAAGCTTATTTAAAAATGTTTCCTTATCATTCAAGGACATTAAAGGTGGTTCTAAACTTATTTCCTATAATATATAGTTTTATGGTAACAAATATAACATTCAATTTGATCATTGGATTGAGCTAAGACTTCGCTAGAAGATTTCAGAGGTTATGTTTTATATACGGTTAAAATTCTATAGCGATCAAAAATTAGAAAGGCTTTGCAATAATGTCCATAGGCTACTATATACAATTTGTATTAGTTTCCCAATTGATTTAAGACTTTTTTTTCTATTTTTTCTATAACTTTTTTACTATTTTTTCAACTTTGTTTATGATATTTTTACCCATTATAAATAAGGTTATTTAGCTTTTATTTAATTTTTTTACAAACATTCATTTTAGAATAATATTTGTGTGTGTGTGTGTGTGAGGAAAACTCATATTTTTTAGCTCTTTATTGAACTAACTTGACATATCGAAAAATAATTGTCTTTATGGCTTCTTCCTTATACTTCTCATTCGTGATTCTCTATAATCACTAGGTGGGGGGTTTTCATTCCATTAGTTTAAGTGTCTTGGTTCACATAATAGTTATGTCGAGCTTTTACCAATCAAATTTGATTTTGGCTTTATTGTGTATAGATTCTATGGTTCTTAACGTTCATGTTCGCAACAGGGCATAATCATGATTGCTTGACATTCCTTGAGCTCCCAACCATACCTTTCACCACCATATGTGCTGAGATATTGGCCATCAATAAGGAGAAATACTTCGTGCAATACCCATCTCCCATGAAAACTGGTTTAAACATAAGGAATTCTAACAAGTTATGTCTTTTTCACCATAACCATGGGCATGACACTAAGGAATGTCTTGCCCTAAAAAAAAAAAAAGTCTAAATGCTAGAGGATATCTCTAACAATTTGTAAATAAATAAAGACAACTAGAACAAGAAAGGAAGTAAGTTTGCATATTCTACGATGAGCTACCTGAGATCAGATGATCTCTAGATTATCTCCAGGAATTGAATTTCCATCCTTTTGATTTTTCCAATAAAGAGTAGTGTTTCTCTATAAAAGTCTTCACAGTGAGATCTTCATATCTTTATTAAATTCTCCATGACTCCATGAAAATCTTCAAAGTGAGGTCTCTATATTATCTCCATTGAATTCTTCATGTCTTTAATCATATCTCCATGAAAATATCCATGTCTTCATTAAAATCTCAATGACTTCATGAGAGATATCCATCGGGATCTCCATTCAAATCTCTTTATCTCTACACAACATCTCCTTACACAATAATTTCATGATCACAAAGTAACCATTTTTTAGATAAAAATGTTCCCTACTAGAACTTAATATATTCTCATCATCTTGCAAGAAAAACTCTCATGTTAACAAAAACCACAAAAATAGTATTTTTCAAGCAAACAAAGGTAATGTTTATACAATAATTACTTTCTCCTCCTATATTTGCTCGTAATATCTTTCAAACATGATTGTTAATACAAGGGGGGTAAATGATAACACTCAATTTTTTTAAAAACAACAAATATTTTTGCTGTCATTTAGGCATTCGAAACGACTGTAATTCCAGCCTAAAACTCTAGTTTGGATGGTTGGAATTCTCAAAATGACACCTAATATTGACATGGTCCAATCATGTATCAATGCACCTTTTTATGCTTTTTTAGGGCTTCAAAGAGTTGTACACAAACTTTTCATGCACATATGTTTTTTCTACGCACACAGGAGTGTTTTTATGCAGAGTATGCACCATTTTCTATGCCAATGGCACTGCTCATCACCAATATTTTCACCATTTATGCCCTTTATATAAAAAATAATGATTTTATATTAAAATTAAAACCCAAAATTAAATTAATTATATAATTAATTTTCTTAATTAGATTAGGATTGAATTAAAATGTTTAATTCAAAATTTTCAAGTTTTGTCATATCCTAATAGGATTCAGATTTAATTAAAATGTTTAATTAAATATAAGAGTTTTTAAATCAAAACTTTATTTGATTAATCTTAACATGGTTTAAGGTATTAATAAGAATTTTAATGTGATTAATTTTCTTATTAGATTTTAAAAATTATTTTTCAAAGAAAATCTATATTAAATAAAATTTATTATATTTGAGAAATTATCAAATTGAATTTGATTTAATATTTCTAAATGTTAGAAATATTATTTTTAAAAATTCATATAAAGCCAATAATTAGAATTGAAGCATCTAATAATTTTATTATTCATATTAATATGTTATTATGCATGATGGATGGTTATGGACATTAAAGACCAATGTATTTGTGCTTTTATTTGATAGTTGAATGGTTGTAATTTTATTAAATAGGGCATCTGTGTTCTGCTTTATCTCTATTTTTTTTTCTGGGTTGTAATTTTTTTCTCATTTAATTCCCCTCGAATATAACTCGAGATTTTTTAATTAATTATATAAATGTTATGTAATTTACAAATATAGAAATTTAGATAGAAAATTATTATGTAATCCAAGTTGAAGAAAGAAATGGCAATGAAGGCTATAACTAAAGTGCTTGCGATGGACTTATGAAGACTTGCTACAACTACCTAGGATTTGACCATCTAATTCCCTTCAATGGATCAAGAGTATTGACTTAGATATGCCCCTAATTATCTAATTAGAATGGTATGCTAGTGGTGTATGTTTATGTGTGTGTGTGTGTGTATATATGTTTTGACTGAGACCTATTTAATTATTAAATCTCTCATTAAAATATTAAGTACATATTGAGAACATGAAAAATTGCCTTCCAATTTTATATGTATAAAACAAAAGTTTTATTTATGGATAACTTATTGAGTTACTTAAGGTTATTGTTAATCAAATATGTTTAATTTTATAAAATTGAGTTCTACTTAATTAACCTATATGATTTGGATGAGTCATTCATGATCATACGAGGTTAGAGACATGGGTTAGGCGAAACATATAAGATATATTTAGACAAAGAGTTGTCACTTAACTGATCTAGAAGTCACATAAAGATGTGATTGATAAATTAGGTTATCTATCTAATTTAATTTATTTTGATTTATTTAGTCAGTCAATGTTGGATAAATTAAATGGAATCCTAATCCATTAGAAAAATCTAAGTGAGATTTCCCAACTTAATAGGGAAAACTAGGGGTGATCATTTTTGGTTCGGTTTTTATAAAAAAAAGTAACCAAACCGAAATTTTTTTTGAAAAAAAACCGAAACCGGGTCAAACCGACCGGTTTCGGTTCGGTTTTTTAGGGAAAAAACCGGTTCAAACCAGTCTGGCTCGGTTTTGCCGGTTTTGGCTCGGTTTTTCCAGTTTGGCTCGGTTTTGGCTCAGTTTGGCTCGGTTTTTTTTCTGGTTTTTTGTCGGTTTCGGTTCGGTTCGATTTGGTTTGGTTTTTTTCTTATAAAACCAAAACCGAACCGAACCGGCCATTTTTTTTCAAAAATATAATCGGTTTAATCGGTTTTTTCGGTTATTTTTTTCTGGTTTAATCGGTTTTCTGGTTTTTTTGCTCACCCTTAGGGTAAACTATTAATTTGCAAGAAAATAATGAGAGATCAAATTAGGATTAAAGACATGATCTAAATTTGAAATTTAAATATGTATGCATAAAACTAACACTCGCTATCTTTACATTAATATGTTGATAGATAAAATGAGTAGTAACATATCCATATAAAACATACTTGATGCTAATAAATTGATTGAACCAAATTTCTTGGATTGACACTAAAATGTGAGAATTGTTCTCAAGCAAGAAAAGAGGTTGTATGTTCTTGAAAATTCAATTCCAAATGCCTCTACTGAGAATGCTGAAGAAAAAGTTAGAAATGAACATCAACGTCATGTTGATGACAATGAACAAAATACATGTGTGATGTTAGCCAGTATATTATTTGAACTTCAAAGGCAATATAGGAATATGGATGTCCATACTATGATTATGCATCTTAAAGAAATATTTGATGAGGCTAGTTAGATTGAGAGGTACGAGACCTCTAATAAATTGTCTCACTACAAGATGATATAAGGTTCTTCAGTGAACACCCATATTTTAAAAATGATTGACTTAATTGAGAAATTGGCTAATTGAGTTTTGTCATGGATCATGAGTTAAATGTTGACTTGATATTGTTGTCATTACCTCAAAGTTTTTTACAATTCATTATGAACTATTACATTAAAAAGTTGGATAGTAGATTGTCCTAATTGATTAATTTGATTAAGACTGTAGAAGGGGCCTTTAAGAAGAAAAAAAACTAAGTTCTTCTAGTCTAGTCTTCTAGAATGTCTTTTAGAAACTTTTTGAATTTTTTTAGCTTCAAATTATTTTTTTAAAATTTTAAATCGTTTTAATTTGCTGATGTTAAAAATAAAATTTAAAAAATAAAATGATATTTATTTTGATGTATTTCCAAGTAAAAAACATTTTAAAAAATAACATCTGCCACACTTTTAAACAATCACTTGACATGTAGGCGTCGTTTGGAATTGCGTTCCAAACTATGTTTCTTGAAAATTTAATTTTTTTTTTATATTTTTGGAGTTTTGATATGTTGATGTTACAATTTTTTTTTTAAAACAATAACAAATTTATTTTAATATATTTTTAAATAAAAAAGCCATAAAGGATTTCATTTGTTCTCTTCAAATCCAACCAATTGTAATGGTGGAAAAACATCATCAGCAAATGGCTTTTTAGGGCCTGTTTGAGAGTGTGATTGCAGTTATTTTTCAAAGTGTTTTTTATTTCAAAATACATCAAAATGATTTTTTTTATTTTTTAAAAATTAATTTTGAGATCAATATATCAAAATGATTTAAAATATAAAATATAACTAATTTTTTTTAAAAAATTTAATTTTTTTAAAAATACAGATTGATTCATATTTCCAAACGCTGTTTTAATGGGCTAATATGTTTCCAAACGCTGTTTTAATGGGCTAATATGTCCACCTCCTCAACATTAATATCACTTTGGATTTCGGTTATCGCTCTGGATGATCCAGCCCATGCACAATCGCACGGACAAAAGAAATAAACGGGAAAGCGTGGCGCTATAACGATCATCCAACAACGCGGCGGCGGCATCACAGGATTTATTTAATTTCTTGTTCAAACAAATAAAATCCCTGTGAGTTGGAAATTTTGCAAAGGTTCCAGCGCCAGCCATGGCTTCTTTCATGGGTCTCTTTCCCTACAACATGGCTGGACCCCTTAACTTCTATCATCACAACAACTACAAATACCAAATTGGCAATCACAGAAACAGTGCACTGTTCTCTTGTATTGATCATAATTTAACACAACACATGCTAAGCTGCAAGAGGCAAAGTTGTTCCACTTCCACCATCACATGCTCTGCTGCCAACAAACCCTCTCCGTCTACTGAAGTCAGGTGGGTTCTCCTTTTCTCAATTTTTTTGTTGTACTTTGTATCTTGAATTGAAAAATTAGACCATGAATTGAAATAGTTTAAGGGTGAAAGCTGACAAATATTGATTGGTTGATCTGCATAGGAAGGCAGACAGCTGAATGTATTGCAATGTGCTTGACTTTTACGCTTTTGTCCATGGAATTAAGTTTGTTAAAGAATATTCTCAGTTCCTCTCTGACTTTTTTTTTTCCCATTCAATGCTTCAGCTGTGAGAGTCTTTTTTTACAATTGAGGGTTCCTTGTAATCACTCTGTCATTTGTTCTTCAGCTCTACAGCCAAGATAAGGAGTGAAGTTCTATCTCCATTTCGGACTGTCCGGATGTTTTTCTACCTAGCTTTTCTTGCAAGTGGTGCTTTGGGAGGATTAATAGCAACCACACGACTGATTGCTGCTCTAGCAAATCCATCAAGAGCAGCTGAAGTACCTGAGATACTGAAAGGTCTGGGCATAGACATTGGAGCAGCAGCTATCTTCGCATTCCTATATTACAGGGAGAACAAAGCTAAAAATGTACAACTGGCTAGGCTGTCAAGAGAGGAGAACCTTTCAAATCTTAAGCTACGTGTGGATGAAAAGAAGATCATTTCTGTGAGCTCTTTGAGGGGTGTTGCTCGTCTTGTAATCTGTGCTGGCCCTGCACCTTTCATTTTAGAATCTTTTAAACTTAGTGAGCCTTTCACTCAGAGCCTTTTGGATAGAGGGGTGCTTGTGGTTCCATTTGCTTCTAATGGGAATTTACCTAGTTTTGAGTTTGACGAGGGTGAGGAGATGAAGGAGCTTACCACCAAGAGGAAGAGACTCTGGCAGTTGGCTCCTATCTATGTTTCTGAATGGTCCAAGTAAGAAATCGTGTCAGAAAAATGTTTCTTTGTTTCTTCTCGAATTTTGTGCTCACTCCTTCTCATTCCACATATAAAAAAATTACAGCTGGTTAGATGAACAGAAGAAGCTGGCTGGCGTCTCCCCTGAATCTCCTGTGTATGTATTCTTCCATTTACTTGCCTTTTTCTAGTGCAGGAAAATGCAAGGATTAATTCTGTAATTTTACATTTCACCATTTCACATGGTTGTGAGAATATGAAGCATGCTTTAAGAATATCAAGATGTGGCATCAATTACACCTTAACAAATCCTAATTGTATAAGCTCATCATATTGGGTTTAGGATTGTGGCAAAACAAAAGTTGTGCGATATTAGGATTGGGCGTACTTGGGATTAGAGTTGAGAGTGCATTATGTTCTACAGGTATTTGTCTCTGCGCATGGATGGCCGTGTCCGTGGAAGTGGTGTTGGCTATCCCCCTTGGAATGCTTTTGTCGCCCAACTACCACCAGCAAAGGGAATGTGGTCAGGTCTTCTTGATGGCATGGATGGAAGAGTTCTTTAGATAGTTTTATTTTTCCAGCCACTGCAGGTTAGTTTCTTCTTTGATTGTATAGTTCCTCCAGTCGTTGCTAAAGTTATCTTACTTCCTTTGTTTTGAATTTAAGAACTTACATTTTATTTTTTATTATTATATAATTCATCCTTTTTTCATAACCTTGACCCTCCTTCGGGTCATTGCAAAATTTTATCATTTGTACTGCCTAGAAGCAATATTTATATTCAATCCTTCACAATTAATATTAATTGTTCTCCTCCCTCTCTATGTCCAAACAAATTTGGCCTAACCTTTTTTCCCTTCTCTTTTATTTAAATCAAATCGATGCTATTGACCCATTTATCTTCTCAAAATTTTTGAATTATGAAGTTCATCGCTATGACTTCCTGTGCATTTCTTTATAGTAACACGAGAGTAATTGATTGTCGTTCTTTTGAAAGAAAAGAAAACAAACTTTAGGAACTGGAGATGAATATAATTACCTTAGTCTAGAAAACGCAATGGTTAGCTTAGGTTATGTGCTGGGAAATCATAGTATAGACTTTTTGCTAATCAATATTTAATTTTTTTTTTTTGGTATGTGTCAGTAAATCCCCTGTCACAGCTCACCACTATAACTAATTTGTTCTTTGATCCCGCTAGATGTTATAATTGCAGGTCTTTGATTCGAATGCATAGAATATTATTTCTAAAATATTCCTGATTAATGTTTTTTTAAATACTGAATATTTATTAGAGCTGTGAATACTAATATATATTATATTTTTTTCTTTATGAAGGGCAGCAACTGTTCTTATAAGTTAGAATATAAGGAATACCTAGAACTAATATGTAGATGCTTATCATAAAACATGTACATTGAATTGACCTGCATAAGAATTTTATATGGAGAGATCACCTATGTCTATCAAAAGACTCACGTGATGGTTGCATAAGTGATTCTTAGACTTGAGATCACCAAGTCATCTTATATAGAAAATATTATGCTTTGATCCTGTTACATGTTATCCTAATCGAGGTAATGAAAAGGCAGACATTGGGTATAACATGAACTATATGAAAGTACTTGAGTGATCAAGAGATGGTTCTTCACCTTAGATGAATTAAGAAAAATATTCTATCTATTCTCAAATAGTATTGACCGAGAAATCATTGGTTAAGGTGAAATAAGATTTGAAAAGGGTTTTAAATCTTATTGAAATGATTAATGACTATTATGTACACTACAAACATGATTTAACATGACAGACATACTTTATGTTTTAATATTAAATCACAACATTATTGATGAAAGGATATTAATTATTACTGAGAAACCGATCACTAAAAGGCTAAGTCAAACGATTGTGTAAATGATTAGATTTTCAAGTAATAAATTTTTAAATAACTCTAGATCTATTTAACGGGATCATAGAGATCTCCAAATAATTTTATTTTTTTATTTTTACGTGTATGATATTCTGGAACCCAACATTACTTTATTTTGGAAAGTAAGGATAAAAATTATGTCTTTATTGTGGTCGGTCAGAAACTCGTTACAAATTGCAGCCATTGGGGCAATATAAGGGTTAATATTTTTTGGTTTTTTGAATTTAATTTTAGCAGTAGTAATAGAAATATAATAGGGAACAAGAGAGAATCACCGAGATGGAGTATGATACACATTCATGACACTTACAAAGCTTTAAGCTATAGAGTTGGATAAAGAAAACCAAAATTACAATTCAAAGACATCACACTCATTTTACTTCGATTTCACTAAGGTATAGTTGTTTGTAGATACATTTTCATAATTAACCTTATTGAAGAAAAACGCCACTAGGTAGCGGGTCTTAAGGTCCTGTCCAGTACAAATCCACTGTAAATAACCAGGATAAGAATTTTTAAAGGAAAAAAAAAGGCCAGGAATGAGAGAGATTGTCTTACCTAATGAACAGCTACGTACTCCGGATCCAACACCATTGAACCAGTAGGATTCCTTCCTTAGAATCTTCACCCGTAGCATGCCAGGATAAAAAATGTCACTACTATTTTTACTTATTACTAACTGTTTGCTTGTCACATACATGTATGAATTTAAGTAGTGAGAAATGAATTCAAATCCATCTTTTAGAGGAAAAAAAATGATGTTTTCTACATTTGAGCCATGCTTAACTGGTTTCAGTGGAAGTAGTCCTTAAGACTAAACTTATTCCAACAATTAACAATTTGAAATACTTGGTTAGTGAAATTCCTCTATGCTGGTACTAACATTATACATTTGATATTTTTCAAACGAATAAAACGAAGTTAAACACACGTCAATGAACTTGTTGTTGTGATGTCGTGATAGCACAAATTAATTATCCCAACTTAAATAAACAAGATAGTATAGAGTAAGCAAGGGGTCGATCCCACGATGAAGTTTTAGTTCAGATTTTTATGCTATACGATATGGAATTGGGAGGAACTGAGGTTATCTAGGTTATAACAGAATTAAACAATCAAGCTAAATTAAATAAATCAGAAAATTATCAAGAAAACAAACCTTGGTTTCAAGTAAATATTCACCTACGGAAATCAGAACCGATCATTGAAACAAAACATTAATTTATATCCAAATCCTTATCTTTTCTTAACATTGGTTAGTTAACAGATCCGCCGTATAACTAACCCTAACCATCAAACAATCACAGTGTCCGCACTAGTAATTAAAATTCAATGGCAGCTTTAAAAACTAGATAAATTGATTAATCTAGACAACATAATTATCCGCAGTTCATTTTTTATTTGATCGAGTGTTTTTCCTAAGATTAATAATATAGATCTGCTACGATTATTAAACTTAGTTGCTTCACAACTTTATATATCACAACTCCAGTTTAGATAACAAACTTAGCAATAGATTGTTCACAATAATAACTTAGAGTCTGCTCTAACAATTAAAATAAACAATCGCAAGAAATAAACATAGAAAAACAAACATATTCGTTCATCATATAAACTGAAAGGAAAAGGTAAAATAAATCTCACAGTTCTTGAAATCAGAAGGTTTCCATGTCCTTGCAACCAAGAAAAAGAGTTTAGCCTTGCATGTCTATTAAACAACTAATATAAAAGAAAAAAGAATGCATGATTTCGGGTTTTTTTAGAGGAAAGTGTGTTTTTTCTCTCTTGGTTGGCCGCCCTTCTCTTTGTTTCTCCTTTTTTTTTTATTTGATAAGAAACCCTAATCCCTTTTGCCTACAAAATAGTCCTTACCTAAGTAGATAATTTACATTTAAGTAGTTCAAAAACTATTTTTCTAAAAAAAAAGAAATAACCTTGCATAAAATCCATAAACTTTGACTTGGACTTAGAAGAGTTAAATTGGCGAAATAAAGACTTGGATGTCGGTTTGGAAGCTTTGGGAAGTAATTTGGACCTGTTTCTTCAGAATGCAAGATTTGTCTTTGAAGGCTGCGATCTCCATCGTCTTTTTATTTTTTTATTTTTCTTGCCATACATTTACAGAAAGGTATGGATGTCAACTTTCTAATGCCACTAGAATAATCTCGTTTCGACCTTTAGAGCTCAAGTTCTGCACAAAACATCGATCGGAGGTCAAATCTGTCAATTATCTTTAATTTACTTCTTTTCGAATCTTACATCCAAAAGTGCCTTCAAAACACAAAACAAAGAATATCAAGACATTTTATATATAAAACATAGGAAAAATACTAGGTAAATGTGAGTAAAACTATCAAATAATATGGTTGCATCACTTGTAACTCAATTGGCACTATTGTAGTGTTTTTCAAGATAACTTGTTTTTTCTAACTGACGAGTCTTAAAATTCAAGATGCTTATGAATAAGGTTGATGTGTTTAATTGGTTGATCTTTTAGTTCAATCAATCAAATTCATTTTTTCTAGTCAAGATGTCTGCTGACTTGCTATGGAAAGCTTAAGGGGTTGGTAATTAGCAACAAATGATGCTTGGTAAGTCAAGATGACTGATAACTGTGGTGGTAGCAAGTGATATTTAGTAAGTGAGGGTGACCGATAACTGTGGTAGTAGCAAGTAGTGCCTGATAAGTCAGGTGACCGGTAACTGTGGTAGTAGCAAGTGGTGCCTTGTAAGTCAAGTGACCGATAACTGATACCTATAAAAGGTCCCTTTTGATAAACATGGGGACTTTCCAATGGTAAAGTCAGAAATTTTATAAAGAGAGAAGATATTGATATTTTAAAGAGATAAACTTTAAAAATATGTATGTTGAAAATTTTAAGAATGAAGAGATTGTGAACATTTGACTTTAAGGATTTATAATGAATTTATTGTTAGTTTAATATGACACGTAGTCAATCGGTTGGTTATACATGTCATTATTATATTCATGTAAAGACATATTTATTATCAATAAATGCTTAATTTATCTTTAACATTCATATAAAATTAGATTAATGAATCTAGAATAAAGATAAAGTCAATGAGACAAAAATTCTTTGCAAATAAAATTATAAAATTGTTATAATTATGAGATTCTAATTGTATCAAAGCATTGTTCCTAATCGATGCTCTCCTAAATACTGGATATTCATTAGAGCTGTAGAGATTGTTACATATTATGTTCTTTCCTTTATGAAAGGAAACAATTGTTCTCATAAGTTGAGGTATAAGAGATACCTAAAACTAATATGTAAATGTTTGTCATAAGACATGTATACTAAACTGACCCGTATGCGGATTCCATATGGAGAGATCATCTATGTCTATTGAAAGACTCACGTGATGGTTGTGTAAATGATTTTTAGACTTGAAATCATTATGTCATCTTATATAGAGAATGTTATGCTTTGATTTTGTACTTGTTATCTTAATCAAGGTAACAAAAGGACAAATATTGGGTGTATAATGAACTATATACAAAGATATTTGAGTGAACAAAAGATGATTTATCACCCTATGGGAATTAGAGAAAATGTTTAATATGTTCTCAAATAGTATTAACCGATAAATCCTTGGTCAATGTGGAATAAGATTTGAAAAGGGTTTCAAATCTTATTCAAATGATCAATGATTATTGACTATTATATAGATAGCAAATATTATTTAACATGACATACATACTTAATATTTTAATGTTAAATCAGAAAATTATTGATAAAAGAATATTAATTACACATAGAAACTGGTTAATGAAATGTCAAGTCAAACCATTAATGATTTTTTTAATATTTGGGGGATCATGACATGTTCCTAAACGATGCTTTTGATTTTAAAATATAAATTAATAAATTGATAATAAATTAAATTGTTTAATTTATTTATTTCTATTTAATTAGAATTAGAATTTATATTTAGGCCAACATATTAGAAACCTGATGGGTCACACACATTAAGAACCATTAGTCAGAAATTTAATTGGGATGATTTAATTAAGTATGACTTAATTAAAATATATTTTAGAAATTAAGGACTAGATTATAACTAATACAAAGATTATATTTCTAGACTTCAAAAAATCAAGGACTTGATTGAGTTAATTTTTAAAATTATCTTGAATTAATATATGAATATTCTTTAGAGGGTAAATTGATATTTTACCGATTTATAGGGTTTTTTAGATTTCACTATAGATAATAAGTTATGCCTCTTACTTTTTAAGGAGTAGTTGTTTGTTAGAAAAACTACATAAGTCACAAAATAGAGATTTAACACTTTAGGTGTTACCCGCTTTAGAGCTCCACATAAAAAAAATAAATAAAAAAGGGCAAAGAGAGAATACAAAAAAATCAAAAAAAGATGGAAGAAAAAAAATCTGTTAGTTAAGAAGAATATACTTGAACTCTCAAGAAATTGTCAAAGATCGGTTGAGGCGAGTCAAAATATATAAAATTAAAAAATTTAACCATGTTGACTAGTAGAATAAGACAGTGTATATGACGAAAAGGCCATAAAAGAAAGCGCAATTGCTAACAATCTGGCTGACAATTTCATTGAAGACTATGAGCCATTGGATATTGATTTTCCTGATGAAAACATATTGTTAATCAAGGAAGAAGAAAAAAAGGCAGATTAGTGGACCATGTATTTTGATGAAGCGGTAAATATATATGAGAATGGAGCTGGTACAATGATAATCTCTCCTGATAAGAAGCAGTTCCCGGTTTCAGTTAAACTACAGTTTGAATGCACTAACAATACAACTGAGTATGAGGCTTGTGACACGATCAAAGAGTTGATGTTTTATCTCAAGTGCAGGAGTGTCTAAGTAATAAATAACTCGGCAAGACCAGGGTCGAACCATAGGGAGGTAAACTATATAAAATTATAAACAATAAATGAAAAGGAGTTGAAGAGAACTTTTGAAATGTGATATTGATGTAAGGATTAAACAAGGATAAAATAATTATCAAGGTTAGAGAATCCACTAATGGTATTTCAAACAAATATAGTGTAAACTCTTTTTATTACTTGATTGGAAACCACACACAAAGGGGTTTCCAATCGGATTATAAATTGTTAACATAATTACATTAATTATCTTATTCGAGTAATACCAATACTTGTAAATATTATCAGGTATTCATGATGATAACTTATGTTAACAACAAATCAAGTTCCTTTCATAGCACAAGGTCGGTTATACCATATAGTTGGGCTATGAAAGTGCTAAGTATTTGTTGTACCAATGGTTATTCAACACAAATTTAGATTAACCATTTAACATACAAGGTATTAAGAGTGAGTAAGATAATAAATACAAAACATGTTAGTATCAAACATTGAAGTCCATGTTGAGTTTATACTATACTTATTCTTACACCATTAGTGTAACCTTTTCACCTTGATATAATAAACTTAGCTGAACATTATGAATAAGAGAAACATAGATAAACAAGATAAGAACATAATTATATAAGTATAGTAAAGGAAATGAAAAGCATAAATAAAAGATTAATAAAAATATAACATGGAATAAAACTTGAACATTACAAAATACAAAGAAAGAGAGCAAGAGCAAGATCTTGATCTGAAAACCAAGATGCCTAAATGCATGCCAAATGCCTCTTTTTATAGGCTAAAATTCAGAACTATTGATTTGATGACTAATTGTTGAGTGGATGACCATATTTTGACCTGATGGCAATCCTTATCTTCTTGTCTAAACAAAACGTTATTACTAACATCAAAATTTGAACAGATAGTCTCATGAAAGTTCTGGAAAATTGTTTAAGCTTTCTAACAAAACAAGAATCGACGCATTTGGACTTCTAGAACTTGAGATATGGGCTGAACACTAAACAGTGTCTGGACTACAGGACAGATTCTGACTTTTTCATTGTTGCTACCATTTGAACTCGAAAATAACACTTTTAAATCTTGGACTCTTCATGAAAGTTTTAGGCCTATGTCTTAGCTTTCCATATATATAAACCAGACCTAAATCCAAGTTCTATTGCTCTAGTTATGATCCAATAACCAAATGATGTTCCAGTTTGGACTGAACCAGCATCTCTTTTCTAAGCATAGCCCTCTCTTTGTCTTCTCAATTTCAGTAGTTAAACTCATCAATCAATCCTTTGATTTATATGATAGGCCTACATTTAAGATGAACATTTACCATAAATTAAAGGTATCTTATATTATTAGACATGTTATTATAAAACATGCTCTAGTTAAGGAGTTATTGATACTTTAAGTGCAAAATGATGATATAAAACCTTGATAAAAATGCACTTTTAAGTACTAATCAGCTTGTATCCTGGGTTTAGAGGCTATATTAGAGCTTAAAAAAAAAAGATAGATACATACGGTGATTCAATTTTGATTATTTGTCAAGTGAAAGAGGAATGACAAACCAAGAAAGAAAAGCTAAGACCCTACTAAGAATATCTATCCAAACTAGCAAAAGTGTTTGAATAGATAAAGTTCACCAATCTAGGAAGAAAAGGGAACCATTTTTTCGATGCTTTGGCCACACTGATTATCATGGCTAAAATTGATTTTGGACATAAAGTACAATTAGTGCACATTGATATTAGAAATTTCTCAACTCATTGTTGCTTAGTTGAAGGAGAGATAGATGGGAACCCTTGGTAGTGTGATATTAAAATTTTTATATAAAACTAGGAATATCTTGTGGGAGCTTCCAAAGCAAATAGGAAAACCTTGAGAAGATTGACAATGGATTTCTATTTAGAAGGAAATTTTTGTGCAAAAGATCATTCGACGGAACCTTGCTAAGGTGTTTAAATAAGGCTGACACTAGAAATGCATTACATGAAGTCCATGAAAGGGCATGCTCAACTTATACTAGTGGGCAGATGATGACAAGAAAAATACAAAGGGCTGATTATTTTTAATGACGTTAAAAAAAGATTGTATCAACTATGTCAATAAATATCATAACTATCAGGTGTATAATGATAAGATCAATGCACCCCCCGCTCCGCTTCTCTATTTAATCTAACATCCCATGGTCATTTGCGATGTGGGGAATTGATGTGATTTGACCTATTAACCCAAAAGCTAGCAATGAGCAGAGTTTCATCCTCGTGGCTATCGACTACTTCAAAAAATGGGTAAAAGCTAATTCATATGCTTATGTAACACAAAAGGTGGTGAAAAGGTTTATAGAAAAAGACTTGATTTGCCGATATAGTCCGCTGAAAAAAATAAGATATAGTCCGCTGAAAAAAATAATGATCGATAATGCACATAACTTCAATGGCAAGATGATAGTGGATTTTTGTACCAAATGAAAAATCAAGCATTCCAATACCGTACATGCTAAAGATGAATGACGTTGAAGAAGATGCCAACAAGAATTTCAAGAAGATTATTTAGAAAATGGTAATCATTTACAAAGATTAGCATGAGATGTTGCCAATTGCCCGTCACACATATCGCATTGTAATTAGAACTTCAACGGGAGCTACCCCGTATTCTTTAGCATATGTAATGAAGGTTATGATGTCTTTGAAAGTGGAGATCCTCTCATTAAGAATATTGATAGATTCTGAGTTAGAATAAATGGAATGGGCCAAAGTCAGATATGAACAGCTAAATCTGATCAGTGAGAAAATAGTAGCTGTGATTTGTCATCACTAACTTTACCATAAAAGAATGACTAAGGCATATGACAAGAAAATTCGACCTTAAGTGTTCTAGAAATGAGATCTAGTGCTGAAGAAAATATTGCCCTTACCAAGAGAAGACTAGAGTGAATGAGCACCATAATACGAGAGTCCTTATATAGTAAAACATGCTTTTTCAGGAGGAGTTCTAAGATTGTCTAGAATGGATGGAGAAGTTCTAGTTAGACTTGTGAATTTTGATTTTGTAAAAAGATATTATGCTCAATGTATCCAATTTTCTTTCCAAGTCAATAAAGTAAAGTTTGGCCATGAATTTTTAGTGTAAAAAATCTATCTTTATAAATTGCATAATCTCATAGCATTTGGAATCCCTTTCCTAAATAAAAATCTTGAAAATAAATAGTTTTGTGCATGATTTGATTGCAAGGAATGAATCAAAATTTGTTCAAGATAAGTTTTTAAGCAATTCTCGATTAAAAGGTGACCAAACAAAATAAACCAAAACCCATTATGAGATACAACCTTGTCTATGAATAGTATTTTGAATTGCATGGATGAATGGTTTGTAGTCACTCAACAATCACCCAAGAATTTTTTTAGAAAAAAAGACAATTTATCAATATTGACAATGTGTGTTTGAAATGAGGAAAGGTAATCTTTGCTATGCCTTTATTTTCTAAAAAATATACATCCCTTGTGGTTCCTATTTGAGCCTAAGTAAGTTTTTTTTTTTAAAAACCCTGACTAAGATCACATCCTATATTGGAGACAAAAAAAAATGTAAGCAAAATACCGGAATACACACATGGATTTATTGAAGTCTGAATGTAACACTTGTGTGAAATTGTTGTAAAATTTCATGTTTTAACATTCTCTAGTTGATTGGGGTGTTAGAAATTGGTATCAGAGCCAGTTAGACTTCTAGGAATGATGTGAATGATGTGATGATAAAATATAATACAATTAAGATGATGATTGTGTGAAATATTGAAGGAAAGCAAAATGTTTATTTCAGGATGGTATGTTCATGCCGAGGGACGATGATTGGGCCATCTTCAAGACAAGAACTGATAGATTTTAATGATAGAGTGAGGGATCATAGGGCTAACCCATTGGATGACAATGCATCCCATTCATCGAAGAGTCAACCCATATGGCACATAGGAAACCATTTATTTTGAAGGGTGCTCCTCCATCCTCTACATCAGATAAGTACAAGTTATCTTTGGATAACTGTTAGAAAAAATATTTTATGAAACATGAATAGCAGTCTATGAATAACATAACAAATTAGGAAACTTGAAGATAATGTTTGTCAAATGTTCTTATCCTTGTTGTAACCCAATTTTGGTCAGCTAGCTTTTAATTTAATTTTACGGGATTTAAAATGTAAAATTAAAAGATCAGAGATTTATTTTGATAAAAAGTGTGATATGTCAGCTTGCGTAAAAACTAGGGACTACAATGTATTTTTTTCATTATATCCTTATCTTTAAGATAATGGTAACTATCCGCTTTTAAATTTGATTCTTAATCAAATTTAAATTTCAAAGAAGAGAATAATATTAATTGAGACTTTGTTTCTCACACGTGATGAGACTTTTGCACTATAAATATATATAGATATCAGTGTATGGATAAAAAGAGGGAAGATCATCGCAATAAAACCAAAGAGGCACAGAACAAAAAAAGAGAAACCCTATTTTGGCAAAAGTGTCGCCGGTTTCCCCCAGCCGTAGACATTGCTTTTCCTCTCATTCACCTAGAAGGACCAACACAATCAACATTGAGAGGGCATTGATCAGTACACGGCCAAAAAAATGGCTGCTTATACCCTATCTTCAACCCAACACCATTACAGTTCATAAGCCATCATCAAGAGCCGCAACTTCCTCTTCCCCATGACCAGTTCCTCCATGACTCAACCGACACTGATCCACCTCTCCTTTCTTCATAACAGCAGCTCCAGCTAGCAATAGTACTAGTCCAGAAACCATTGTCAAGGCTGCCTAGTCACTCACCACGAGCACTACCATAACACTATTCCTCAACCATAACAGGGTTTGTTTCTTCACCAGCAACGAGAGCTCTCCTCCTTAACCGAACATTAGCCTCCAGACTGGAAACAACAACAACCCGCATTACAGGTAACAACACATCCATATGATAGAAAACCAGAAGTCACATAGACGCAAATAGGAGAGAGTGCCAGGACGAACTAAAACAAGGGGACATAAAGAAAGACTAGGGAAGACGAAGAAAAACAAAAATAGAAGGGGAAATACCAGCAGTCGGGCAACCCTCCATCACCATCATCTTCGTCTTCCAATAATAACATAAGCAACAACACATGAAAGAAAGACTAAGGAAGACAAAGAAAAACAAATTCAAAGAGGGAAATAACAGCAGTCGGCCACCCTCCACCATCATCGTCTTCGTCTTCCAAACAGCACAAGTAACAACACAGGTAAGCTTCCCCAGTTTAATTCTTTGCTAAGCATTGTATTACACAGAATTACTGTCGCACTATGCAGCATGTATAGTGAATTGTTCATGCATGCATACTCCTTTGCCCAGCCGGGTCACTGGCTTGCGCTAGTGACCAAGCTGGGCCAGCTGCCCAAAAATAAATAAATAAATAAATAAATAATGAATAAATAAAAATAAAAAAATAGTTTCCTTTTCTTAGAAAATTCAATTTTTGCAGATTTATTCATTGGGGCCAGAGTCAGGAATATCATACTTTTTGGGTTACACAATATTTACCAACGCTGGAGTTGGAAATATTCATAGGTGAGTATTCACTGATGCCAAAATCAGGAATATTATAGGATGATCATAAAAATGGAACACAAACAAACCTTTACCAATTTAAGAAAAAACCAGCAATGCAGCTTGCCTCAGGTAGGACGTTTAATGGGTGATAGTATCTGTCCTTTCGCGTAACCAGTCCCGTATTATAGAATCTTTGTTGACCAGTTAGGGTTTCTAGTAACCATAATACTAAGTGGTGACTCCTTAAACAAGACCTTTTCCATCAAAGAACAAGATGCCAGATATATGTTCTTTTTCCATGAAAGATTATTTTTAATCGGTTGTCGCGATGTTCGGGTGTAACAATCCTTATCACATGGATATGTATATAAGGAAGGACAATCCAAAGCATTGAAAAAGACCAAGAGCAACACTGGATAAAGCAACATTTGCACTAGAGCAAGAGTGCCCAACCAACTAAAAAGTTACATAGAGTTTCACAACACACACTCTTGACACACAAGTGGATGTGAAGAAAATTCTCACAGAGAAATGTTCATTGAAGAGTTGAAGAGCCTGTATACTCATAGAGAGAGTTCATGTGTTAACTCTTAGCAACTGGATGTTTTTGTTACGATGACAACAACTTGAATATTATTAGGTGTTCTAGCAAGCTACTACGATAGAAGACAAAACAAAGTGTTTGTCTTGACAAGTATGGTAGTATAGTTGCGAAGAATTTATAGTAAAAAAAAATAAATACTCCTCTTGTAATCTTCTAAACTAGTAAAAGTTCTTTATCCTAAGTTTGGCTGCTTTGAAGGGTTTTTCATCTTTTGAAAAGTTCATCAAAAGGTTTTCTCTATACAACCAAATAACCTTTTCATTTAAGTTTCTCGTGCTTATATTTATTTGATTATTGATTAGTGTTTGCAAAGTATTAGAAGATTGCTTCTTAACATATATGGAACATAAACGGGACTGAGTCTTTCTAATTTCCTAGTTTAGAAGTTTAGATGTTGCATAAAGTTGGGCAACATTTATCACATAATCAATTCCAAATCCTTGCCTTTGCATCTTAAAACAAGCTTTAACCTTTCATTAACTTTTTTTTTTAATATATAATAGAAATCATGGTATTTCAAGATACATCTCTTCTATCATTATTTAATCAATCTCCAATATACAAGCTACTTTCTCCTTCTTGTTTAAACTTGTATTGAAATGCCTATAATACTTTGCCAATATAAGGAAAAATACAAATTTTTGTTACATTTGTAAGAGCCTTTTTCTTTTTTACCATAGCCTTTACTTTCTTTGGGTCCATATATATATATATATATATATATAACATTTGTAAAGGCTTAAACTATTTATTTGGTATATACATTAATCAAGGCATTAGAAAACAACCATTTTAAATTTCAATCTATACTTTATAACATATAAGTGAATCAACTTACGACCTAAAATATCACCCATTTGTGCCCAAATAGGTAGAACATTAACTTTAGTATCAACATCTATTTTTACCCCTTTCAATCTTTTTTTGTCTGCACCATCCAATGCCTTTGCAACTTTCTTATTTTATCAATAACCGAAATTCATTGTATTCTATAGACCTCTATCACCAACTAGTATATTATCAAATAATTGTTTAAAATAATTTTCCTAACATCTATCATTTAGAGGCAGGTAAGTCTATTTTCCACTTTTAGTCCATACCCTTCATGTTTAAATAGCTACTGAATCACAACTATAAGGTTTGATACCAGCTGTAACATCTTGAGATTTCTAATGACATTTTCATTTATAGATGATTTTATTATGGCAAAATGGAGTGGAATTTCTTTTACAACACATGTTTTATATTCAAAATGTTAATAATATCTAGTACAAAAATAATTCCTCTCTTCACTTCTTAGTTTATCACACAGTCCACAAAGTGTTCTAGACTTTGTTACATATACTAAAATTATTTAAGCATGATCATTTAGCTTATACAAAAGTCTATAGATTACAAAAATTAAGTAAATTGGAAGTGTGGTATCATCTATGAGGTGCCAATTAAAATGTACAAACTAAAATCCACAAGAGATAACATATATGATAAGCATATTTGTATCCAATAATTTCAATAACTTTTTTCTCAGTTTTACAAACAAACACATCAATATTAATCTTTTTGCGCGCGCGCACACATTACCATAATATCTTTAACAAGCCATAAAGGCAACCCTCAACACTAGTGACTCCTTTACAAATATTTTTGCTATATGATATTTACAAATAATTTCCATCTTTTATCCAAAGATACAACCTCTTTATTTTCACATAAATTATACACCCTCAATGTCTATTTTTTTCACTACAATATCCTACAACGGACCTTTAAAATCTTATTATTTCACTGCATGGATTTTATTGTTATCTGTATCAACAATAATTCTTTCAGTTTATAATTATAATTATATGTTTGTAATATTCATCTTACTATTCAATAAATAATACCACATTCATTTCCTTTTCATAATGGTAACTATTGATATGTCATACTCACCAATCAATCTAATCCACTCTTCCAATGCAAATATAATTTTCTTTTTCCACATCCAATACAATAAGCCTTTTTTTTTTCTTCCATGGACCCGCTGCAATAGTCATAACTTATTATTTAAGACCGACCATATTTATTATTTCTTTCAATAAGCATGCTTTATACTCAAGAATGACCAATGTCATTTATCCACATTTCTACCCAATCTTTGTGTTCTACATCAATTGTATGATTGGATTCATCAATCCAAATTGATATTCATGGCTCATGTTTTAATTACATATCTGAATTTCTTAATTTCATCCTTACAGTTAGCTTGATACTTTAATCAACTTCTTGTATTTATGTATCCCATTTATTCACTTAGTTTATACATTCATCACATTTCTAGATTCATCAATCATCCATACACTTAGTTAATGCTTTAATCAATCTTTTAGATTCATTTAACTCATTTTTGTACTCGAAAAACTTGTACAATACATCCACCATATCTATCACTTTACTTTGGTATTCGTAGCACATTCTTTATGCCAATTATACATATATTGATCTTTTTTATTCCTTAGAATTTACATCAACCATGTTCATTTACTCATTTCTATAATCACATCTCATGTTTTATTTCAATTATACATTTGTTATTCATTTCAATAGTTATAGTTTATATTCTATATCATCTATATTTACCAATTCTTTTTAAGTACCTATAACTCTTATTCAAAACATAATAATCCTCACCATTGCAGCCAAATTAACATTTTGTATAATAGGCCCATCGTAAGGACCGGTTTATATTTCACATATAAGTTCCACTATCGCGCTCAATTTAAGTTTCACGTATTAATCTTGCCATTATAGTCAATTCAAATTTTACATATTAATTTTATCATTGCAGTCAATCAAATTTCAAGTATAAATCTTGCTATTGTGGTCAATTTGAAATTTCACATATAAGTAAGTATCTGAGACTACACTAAAGAATGAGGGATCCAAGATCAACCCCTAAAAAATTAATAAGAGGCTCTGAAGCATCACTTAGAGAAAATAAAAACATATAATGTCATTTTGAATAAGTCATTCATGTATTAAAAACATACATTCTTATTTCCATTGACTATGATACATTTTCAAATGATCAGAGTACTAGCCATGAGAGAGAATCTTTTCTTACATATCTTGCAAATGGTAGGTGTTTGCTTTTATCACCATTGTGACTTTAAATGGACTGTTATAACCTAATTTTTGGCTCGTTGGTTTTTAATTTTATTTTCGAGGGTTAAAATATAAAATTAAAAGATCAGGGATTTATTTTGATGAAAAATATGATTTATCAACTTGTGCGAAAACTAGGGACTACGATGTGCTTTCACCATTCTATCCTTATCATCAATAGAAGGATAGTTATCGGCTTTTAAATTTGATTCTTAATCAACTTCAAATTTCAAATAAGAGAATGAGTTTGTTTGGGACTTTGTTTCTCACACGTGATGGGACTCTTGTACTATAAATACAGATCTTAGTGTATGCATATAAGGGAGGAGGCCATTAAAAAAAAAAAACAGGGAAAGACATTATAAGAAAAAAACACATTACTAAAAAAGAAAAAAAATAAAAGATGGGGCGGTGAACCTTATACTAGGCATCGCCCCCCTCAGCCCTTTCCTTTTTTTTCTCTCTTTCTTCATCTCTGGCCTTCAGATCTTTATAGAGCAAGGGCTCCCTCATTTTCAACATTTTTCCTTAGCTTGGAACCCCAAAAGGCAGGCCTCCCTTAGCTCATCCCCGCAACCTATAGACCACTTGCGAGTCCCCTTGTATTTTATCATCGGGTAGGTCGTCTGGAACAATGAGACCACTTGCGAGATTCCTCATATTTTATCATTGGGCAGGTCGCTTGAAACAATAAGACCACTTGCGAGCTTCCTCGCATTTTAGCATCGGGTAGGTCGCTTGGAACAATCAGACCACTTGCAAGATTCCTTGCATTTTAGCATTGGCCATGTCTCACCTAGAACAATTAGACCATTTTTTTTAAAAAAAAAAACATCAAAAGAAAAGAAGAGGAAGGGTTTTCACGGTTTTTTTACAAAACTTACTATACAAAGTCAAAAGAAAATGATTTTTTCAATGCCTTTACATCGTAAACATTGTAAAGAGGGGCAACTATTATAACCCAATTTTTTGCTTGTTGGTTTTTAATTTAATTTTACAGGGGTTAAAATGTAAAATTAAAAAATCAGGGATTTATTTTGATGAAAAGTGTGATATGTCAACTTGCGTGAAAACTAGGGACTACGATGTGCTTTTGTTATTCTATCCTTATCATCAAATTTCAAATTTCAAGATAAGGATAGTTATCCGCTTTTAAATTTGATTTTTAATTAAATTCAAATTTCAAATAAGAGAATGAGATTGTTTGGGACTTTGTTTCTCACACGTGATGAAACTCTTATACTATAAATACAAATATTAGTGTATGCATATAGGGGAGGAGGCCATTAAAAAAACCAGGGAAAGACATTATAAGAAAAAAAAACACATTACTAAAAAAGAAAAAAACATAAAAAGGTGGGGCGGTGAACCCTATACTAGGCGCCGCCCCCCCTTAGCCCTTTTTTTTTCCTCTATCTTCGTCCTTGGCCTTTAGATCTTCGTAGAGCAAGGGCTCCCTCATTTTCAACATTTTTCCTTGGCTTGGAACCCCAGAAGGCGGGCCTCCCTCAACTTATCCCCATAACCCATAGACCACTTGCGAGTCTCCTCGCATTTTATCATCGGGTAGGTCGTCTGGAACAATGAGACCACTTGCAAGATTCCTCATATTTTATCATTGGGTAGGTTACTTGGAACAATGAGATCATTTGCAAGTTTCCTCGCATTTTAGCATCGGAAAGGCTGTCTGGAACAATCAGAGCACTTGCAAGATTCGTTGCATTTTAGCATCGGCCAGGTCTTCCCTAGAATAATTAGACCATTTTTTTCAAAAAAAAAACATCGAAAGAAAAGAAAAGGAAGGGTTTTCACGCCTATGTTTTTTTTTTTTTACAAAACTTACTATTCAAAGTCAAAAGAAAATAAATTTTTCAATGTCTTTGCATCGTAAGCATTGTAAAGAAGGGGCAACTATTATAACCCAATTTTTTGCCTGTTGTTTTTTAATTTAATTTTACAGGGGTTAAAATATAAAATTAAAAGATTAGGGATTTATTTTGATGAAAAGTATGATATGTCAACTTGCGCGAAAACTAGGGACTACGATGTGCTTTTGCCATTTTATTCTTATTATCAAGATAAGGATAGTTATCCGCTTTTAAATTTGATTCTTAATCAAATTCAAATTTCAAAAAAGAAAATGAGTTTGTTTGAGATTTTTTTTTTCTTCATACGTGATGAGAATCTTGCACTATAAACACAAATCTAAGTGTATGCACGCATGCCAGGAGTCCATTAAAAAAAAAACCAGGTAAAGGCATTATAAAAAACAAAACACATTACTAAAAAAACATAAAAAAAGGTGGGGCGGTTTTTCTCTCTCTTCTTCCCCGGCCTCCAGATCTTCACAGAGCAAAGGCTCCCTCATCTTCACCATTTTTCCTTGGCTTAGAACCCCAGAAGGCGGGCCTCCCTCAGCTAATCCTCGTAACCCATATTGAGTAGAACAAAAAAAGAAAGGCTATCTTCCTCAACCAGAGCAGACCTCTTCATCCTTACTATCACCATCCACCGTGGTCACTGCCAAAACCAGCAGCCCTCACTCCCCTTTCTTTTTCCTTCGGCCAATACTACCACCATTGTTGCGAAGTCGCAGTCGCACAAATTAATTACCCTAGCTTTAAGCACAACACACAAGATAGTATAGAGCAAGCAAGGGGTCGATCCCACGAGGAAGATTCAAGTCAGATTTTTATGCTAGATGATATGCAATTTGGGGGGGTTTGGACGTTATCTAGGCTAAAGCAAAAGAAAACAAAAAATTATCAAGAGAACAAACCTTGGTCACAAGCACACATCCACCTACAGAAATCAGAACTGATCATGGAAACGAAACATCAATTTATATTCTGAATATTTATCTCTTCTTAACATTGGTTAGT
>Ga0325411_1000487_pt1 | contig 41617 bp, 16 predicted proteins | sample PopdelMetagenome_13_FD_206181 | JGI IMG/M metagenome (GOLD analysis project Ga0325411, IMG submission 206181) | Populus deltoides microbial communities from Bellville, Georgia, United States - Xylem-PdIQD-R4 | ecosystem: Host-associated > Plants > Phyllosphere > Stem > Wood/Secondary xylem...
AGTTTGATATCAAAACCGGAGTTGTGGTATATGAACTTGTGAAGCAACTGAGTTTAATAATTGTAGCGGATCTACGTTATTAATCTTAGAGAGAACATTCAATCAAATCAAACATAGACTGCGGACAATTATGTTTTCTTGATTAATCAACTTATCTAGTTCTTAAGGCTGCCATTAAATTAAATTACTAGTGCGGACACTGTGGTTGTTTAATGGTTAGGGTTAGTTATACGGCGGATCCGTTAACTAACCAATGTTAAGAAGAGATAAATATTCAGAATATAAATTGATGTTTCGTTTCCATGATCAGTTCTGATTTCTGTAGGTGGATGTGTGCTTGTGACCAAGGTTTGTTCTCTTGAAAATTTTCTGATTTTATTAAATTTCGTTTGATAGTTTTCTGTTTTCTTTTGCTTTAGCCTAGATAACATCCAAACCCCCTCAAATTGCATATAATCTAGCATAAAAATCTGACTTGAACTTCCTCGTGGGATCGACCCCTTGCTTGCTCTATACTATCTTGTGTGTTGTGTTTGAAACCAGGGTAACTAATTTGTGCGACCGCGACATCGCAACAGTATTCCACTCATTTTATCCAGCAAAAAAATGGAGACCAGACAGGCCATGTAAGACTTTAATACACTTAATAGTGTTGGTGGAGTGTAGACTTGTTTAATTAAGCCTATTCATTGATAAATAAATCCTCTAAGATTTTATATAAAAATCTATAGAATTGATGGTATTAGATTTATGTATTATGCTTGAATCCGTTGGTGTAGCAAACTCGGCCATACCTAGTGACAAAAATTCTCGGGCACAACACTTTTAGGAAATATGCATCAGGCCCACCCTGTTGACTTGGCAGCGCACCAAGCCAAGCTATTGGTCTTGGCAACAACTGCCAGACCTAGGTTGTGCCTCGGCTTGGCGTACTGACAAGCCCAAGTGCTAGGTCTAGCGCTATTTGTTAGACTCACACACTAGGTCTGATAGTGCAGTCCCTAAAATAGAACTGGAAATGCCAATCCTTAACATTGGATTGGTTAACGCCAGTTCCTAACATGGGTCTAGCATCGCCAAACCCAATAAAAATTAGGTCTGGGGTTGGCCAAATCTAAAAGGCTTCAAACTTATATTACATATAGGTTTAGCGTTGTCAGACCCAAAAACAATTGGGTTTGGCCAACATTAAACCTAGTAATATTTGGGTCTAACCAATGCCAAACCCAAGGTTTAGTGTTGGCCAGACCCAAGCACTAATATATAGGTTTAACGTTGGTGAGACCCAAATGTACTAGCTAGACCTAGCAACCGTGGCTGGGTTTGACAGTGGCCAAACACAGCGCGCTCAGGGCTTAGCACATTGCTAAGCCCAACAATGACTGGGTCTGGCTAGCGCTGGACCTAGCATGCCCGACGCTTGACACATTGCCAAGCCTAACCATGTTAGGTCTGGCTAGCTTTGAACCTAGTGCATTCAGGGCTTGGCACACTACCAAGCCCAACTATGGCTGGGTTTAGCTAGCATCGGACCCAATACGCTTTTACTAGGGTGTGTTTGTGTTTGGAAAAATTATACCAATATGTTTTCTTAATCCGACATTTTTTAGTAAAGACATATAAAGATATAATGATAAAATCTTGGTTGATGAGACCTAGATCTAACTTAATTGTACAACAATTAGGATTCATGGAGTGATGCCCACTTTCTCTTTCTTTTTCTTTTAAAACCTCATTTCTTCCTAGAATTCCATTTTTTTTTCAAGTTTGGATGTTAAAAATATCATAGGTCTATAAGATGAAAGAATAAAGGAAGGAGAATAAAAGGAAAATAAAGAAAAAGAAAAAACATTAGTTAGGATTTTCTAGGCTTTTATCAAAATTTAAATATGGTTTTCACCTAATATATAAAAAGTGTAATTTTTTAAAGATTGCACAGTACATGTAGTGCCTATTATAATAGCCTGAAGTTCTAACAAAAGAAACCCATCATGGTAGCTTATTTACTGCTATGTTTTAGCTTATGGACAACTTTTTTCATTTTTCTACATGCCATGTTCTTTTACATAGGCGGTGAACACCAAATGATAGATAGTGTAAGGACGATCAAGGCATGACAATTGGATTTAATTGATATTACTATAGAATTTGAACCCCCTCCCGTATCACAACACCTTTCAAATTCAAGTTAATAATAGCAAAATGAAAGTTTCAAAAAACCCTTTTCCTAACCTGATAATTGTCTGGGATAAATGAGAAATTTAATTTAAAATAGAGTTACATTTTTATTATATTCAGAACAAATTTTTGTTTTTCAAAACTCTTTTTTATTTTTCTTTAGTCAAATAATTTTGATACTTTATACGTATGTTCTTGAGAGCATTACGTTTATAAATTTGGTTTACTATTTATTCTTATTTGTGCTATTGATAGTAAGATATGGAGTATAATTGAAAAACAATATTGCAATATTCAAACTACAAGCAATATATGGAAGAGAATAACTATTTTAATGACAAATGATTGATAATTTCTTCAATCTATATCTTGAAATTCATATTTTATCAATAAATAATTTAAGTTGAATTCTTTTAAATATTGATTTGTATATGTTTTATATATATACAAAAAATTATTATCAGGTTAACTTTGATACTTCTTCAATGAAAAACTTTTTCAAGTTCATGGTAGTCAGATAATATCTTTTGTTTTCATCTCTTAAAGTCAAATATACTAAAATCTTACAAGAAAAGATGGTGGAATCTTCAATATTAAAGTAGTACTTGCTAAAACAAAACATCTTGTTATATTAGACCATGCATCGTAAAATATGATGGTGAAATCTTTACTATTAAAGTAGTACTTGCCGAAGCAACACTAGTTAGGATAAACAATTATTGAGTTAAAGTCATAATAAAACCTATACAAAAAACAACTAAATATATTTATAAATAAATATTTTGGCTTCTCAACAAGAAAGTAAAGCAAGTAATGTAATAAAGTAAACTTGTAAAAAAAATAACTTAATAAACAAAAGTATTGAATTTATATAAGACAAATTAATCATTTTTGTTTGTTTTAGTTCAATAAAATATCCTTATTAACATGCATCATATCATATTTTTTTTAAAATAATTAAATAAAAAGCATGAACATACCATACAAGATAGCAAATATCATGTATAAACTAAACAAAAACCATTTATTTGTAAGTTTAGTTTATAAAGTTATATGACATGCATTAATTCCTTCAGAGTGATTCAAATGAAAAATAACAAACTTTATAAAAGACAAACTATAACATAATAATTAAAATTTCTAACAACATTATAAAAGACTTAAAATATGATATATAAACTAAACAAAGACCGGTCAAGAATAAAGTTTTTAAGATTAAGATTGTTGTTTAAAATTGCTACTAGTGAGCATGAAATGTTTAGTTTAGGATAACAAGTTTAGTATATAAGCATTGAATTTTATATATTATAAAAAACTTGCAAACAACACATAATATCATATAAAAATTCTAGCATTCATACTTATCATAAAAAATTGAAATAGAATCCTAGCATCTAACACTTCAAAAATGATCAGGCTTTGTTTATGTTAAGCATTAGTCATTTGTTCTAAGATTTTATTGTTTTTACTTGGTGTAAAATGATGTTGCAATAAATCCCCAAGATTCCAACACCACCATTTGTTTAGATACACTTCTCAACGAGGTCAACAAATAAAAAAAAATATAACTCAAGTGTTTCTCTACAAAGATTGAACTGAGCTCTAGATTAGAAGGATAACAAAGATGAAACTTAACTTAAAAGAAAATGGTAGATTGAAAATAGAGGTAAGGAAGAGTGTTAAATCTGGAAAAAAAAAAACAATGCAAAAAAATCTTTCTTCACCCCATTTTTATAATGGATTTTGGAATAAAAAATTATAAAGAATTAATTATGATAATTATTAGAATTAATCTCATAATTATCATTTTTTATTACCCTCTATAAAAAAAAAATTAAACTTGAAGGATTTGGCTTTAACTCTAATGTTCTTGAGCTGAAAAACCAGTTTAGGTTTAAATAAATTATTATAGCTAAATTAGACAAAACAATGGGTTAACAAAACATAATTCCTTATGGATCAAATGATTATTAAGATAGCACTAAACTTGATTAGAGTTTAACTATGGACTCCTTTACAAGTCATTGTGAACTTACATAGTGAATTGACAAATTTATCTTTTTTAAGCAAAACCAAATAACATGGTTTGGGGGGATAATATGGTATTTTTCATTAGATACATTTATCATTATAAGATTTAATAAGTACAAATCAATATTTTTACTTTTCTTTTGCAAAATGTAATAACTCAGATATACTCAAAAGCAAGATTTAATTAACTTTTGTTTTGGGAAATTTTTGAATTTTCAATTTCAAAAGCATAGTAAAATATCTAAAATATCCTTCAAGATAAAAAAAAAACCTATAGTTGTTGTCTAAGGGCTTTTTTATCCTTTTCTCTTAGGTTTTTTTTGGTATTGTCAAGTTGGATAAGGGTTAGTTTGGTCTTTTAATAAATACAAAAAAAGTGAAGTTTTTGACACTTCCTAGTGAGTGAGAGAAGCCCATGCTTATATGGTCGTGCGTGTGGGCTCCTTTGGCGGCTAAACACACACTTTTACAATGACATTAGAAGTGGCTCTTTAAGGTATTTCTAGTGGACAAACATACAGCGGCACAAGATTGCCGGTATCGCTCTGATGAGCTTTTTGTTTTCTCCTCCCTCTTTTCTCTCTCTTCTTCTTGGAAAAATAAAGAAGATTCCTTTAATTTGATTTTTATATCCAATTTGATCCTTATTTTTTTATTGTTATTTGTTTTGCTTTTGATGCTTATTGAAGTTTATTTTTTTATTCAATTTTGTCCCTAAACATTTTATTTCATTTAATTTTTGTATCCAATTTTACCCTCATTTGATTGTTATTATTTTCATTCCTCTCTTGATTTATTTATGTTTTTCAATTTTTTCCCTCAACATTTTATTTTATTTAATTTTTGTCCTCATTATTATATTTGCTATTTTTTAAATCATTTTCTTGATTTATTTATGCTTTTCAATTATGTCCCTCAACATTTTATTTGATTTAATTTTTGTATTCAAATTTGCTTCTTATTCTTTTAATTGTTATTTGTTTTATCAATTTCTTGATTTATTTGTTTTAATTTTTTTGTGGTTATGAATTTTTCTTCATTATTTTATCCTTATATCTCGGATCGTGGGTTAGTCAAGTTAATCCGAGGTGAATCAAATTTTTTTTTCCAATGTTTCTTTTTTTGAAATTGATTTTTTTTTCAATTTTATTATTTGATGTTAGGTTATTGGGTCTTTGACTTTGTAATTTTTTCTTCTTTCCTTTCAGTGGGGTTATCTTGGGTCACAAGTTAGTTATGTTAACCCGAATTGACTCGAGTTTTTTTTATGTTTTTTATTGATTTGAATTTGGTTTTTTATTTAAAATCATTTTTTTATCACAGTCTTATATCATGGGTTACAGGTTAATCGAGTTAACTCGAGTTTTTTGTTTTACATTTCTATTTTTTAAATTGATACTTTTTACAATTTTATCCTTTTGATGTTAGGTAATTGGACCTTGGGCTTTGTGATTTTTTTGCTTTTTTTTTTTTTGTGTTAGGCTATCATAGATAATTGGTTAGTCAAGTTAGCTTAGGTTGATTCGATTTTTTTTCAATGTTTTTTTTATTGATTTAACCTTGGTCTTTTTAAAAAGATAATTTTTTTTATCCTGATTTCGTATTGCGGATGATAGGTTTGTTAAGTTAGCCAGGGTTGACTAGGATTATTATCCATCGACTGAGCTTTTTTTTTTACATTAGAAAAAATTTAATCTAGGTCGCAACATAGCGTGGGTTACTCATTTACTATTATAACAAACTCAAATCCAATATCAAAATAGGTTAACAGAAAGCAAATTCAAGCACGATGTCTGAGCCTAAGCTCGGCTTGTATCAAAATAGGTTAACAAAAATCTAGTTTCAACTTATCACAAAACATGACTAATTGTAAATTATTTTATTTTAATGATGTTTGGGAGTATGGTAATAATTTTTTTAAAAGTAGTTTTTTTTAAAAAAATATGTTAAAATAATATTATTTTTTGACATTAGTATATCAAAACGATTTGAAAACACTAAAAATATATTAATTTCAAGTAAATAAAAAAATTAAAATTATTTTTATATTTTTTCATAAAAATAAATAGAGTTAGTTTATAATATCAATAGAAAGGTTAGTCGCAAAGCATGCGTGTTTAACCATGATGTATTTATAAGTTATCAGTTATAAAAGCAAGAGAATACATGTTCAGTTATATAAGCTTTTACATGCATTTATAAGATAGTATGTATGCTTTATATATATGGGGAAAAAACATTGATGATGTTTGGTATGGGATGGAAAAAAATGAGGATTGGCTGTTATAGGAATAATTATTACAAGAGCAATTTTTAAGGGTGTAAAAGTTAGTTTTAAAAAGATATTAGGTGTATTCATGAATTAAAGAGTTTAATATTAATGAAAAGAGAGAAAATAATTAAATTATTAGTAATAACTGATTAGAAATAATTAAAAATTAATTTAATATATTTATTTAATTAAAAAAAGAAAGAGCTTCGAAGGTAATATTATTAGAAAGATATTAAATACCAAATGCGTTTAGATTATATAAGGGTAAAATTTAAACTCTCAAGTCATACACCACCTAAATAAACAATAAGAGTTCATTAAATCATAATTAGTAGACTCAGCTTAAGACTTAAATCATAAATTGATTTGGTCAAACAATAGATTAACAGGTCAACTTAAATATATTCTATAATGATATTATTTTATTTTTTAATAAAACGACATAGTTTAGATAAAAAACTAAAATAAAACTTAAATAATATCATTTTAAACAAAAAAAAAAGAAATTATATGAGTGGATTTAATAGATTTTTATTTGGATTTAATTAAGTCAACTTCATACTTGGTTCGAAAACAAACCCAACTCAAATCAATGAGTTACATAGTTAACTTGTTTAGCTGTAGTGGATTTGCTAACCATTGAACATTCCACACACAAATAAAGTAAGGCTTGAAGAGTTGAAGCTCTTGATTGAAATTACAATCTAAATAGAAGCCGATTAAAATTAATTATTTTTACTTAAATTAAATTTTTTTAAAATGTTTTTGAATATAGAATGATATCAAGCATTGTGTAATCGTTCATTTTGCAATTGATTATAGACAAAAGAATGATGATGTTGTTCACTAACCTTACTAGTTTTTCATTAATCTAATTAAGATATTGATATTGTAGGATAATATATGAGACTCATTCAACTTCCCGACGGATGCTTCTTACTTGGGTCCAAACATAAGATTTAAGAAATAAATATTACATTATTTTAATTTATCACAAGCGTTGCAAAGAAAAGAAAAAGTATCTCTGACCTACTACAGCTACTACCTAATGATTGGATTTATGACACAAACGAGAAGAATTTTTGTTTTTTTAATACTTAGATTGTTTATATCAACTGTAAAGCAATTTTTTTATTATTATTTTATATATTTTATTCTCATAATTTTTTTAAATTTCATTTTTTTTACCTAATTTTATAAGATGAAATTTTAAATTATAGGAAAATGACAAAATTAAAAGAAAGAAGACCATAATATAAATTTTTTTAAAAAATACCGATCAATTTTAAAGTTTTTAGAATTTTTATTTTGGTTTAAAAAAATATTTTATTTATTTTTTAGTCCCTAGATTTAAAAAAAAAAAAGAAAATTATTGGTTGGTCATATTCTGGCAACAAAAAATAAAGATCTGCCAATAAGTTTCTCTTCTCAAGAGAAGTTTAATGAAGATGATTTTTTTCTCTAACCTAGGAGGAGTTCAGGTTCTGTTTGATTTATTGGGACTTGGTTGATTTTTATTTTTTTAGAGTGATTTTGGAGTGTTTCAAATTTGTTAAATAACGTTTTGAGATTTATATGGTATTTTGAAGGTGTTTTCGAGTAAAAAAAAGTTAAAAATTAGGTTTTTAGAGAAAAATATGGACCCTAATTTTTTTGATAACCAAAAGTGATCGAAAAAATGATTAGTCAGCAACAAGTCACCCACCACTACAAGTGACATGTAGTGTAAACCACTGGAAAAATATATGCTTACAAATGAATATAAAATAATTTAAATTAAGTAAAAAGAGTTAAGAATGGCATGTAACACCATTGGGCTAAACCCGATTAGTGATTTATAATACTACTGTAAAACAATAATAAGTTCGTAAAAGAACTAAAATGATAGAAAGGTAAAATAAATAGTTTTTAGCATAATAAAATAGTTTCGAGAACTTAGTGGGATATCTAATATGGTTTATATAAAGAGGGCATAAGAAAAATTTAAAATTTGATGAAAAATCACTTCTTAACTAGTTTTGCACTATCAAGTATAACGTTTGATCTAAATGTCGGATAGAGTTAAAACTTTACAGGTAATCTCCTAACATATGATCATATCTTAGATTAAAATGTTCAAGCAATCAGAGTTTAAGAAGGTCATACGAAAAAATCAACAGTTAAACAATTAAATAACATATAAATTATTAATAACATTTTTGTAAATACATGGGTGAGCTGGAAAATTCCAAACTTCTTCTTCTTTTAACTCATGGCAAAATAGAAAAATAAAGAAGGAAAAGAGAGAAAAACATTATGAGCTTCTACACTTAGATAATTTAGAGAGAGAAACAAATATTGGAGCAAGATAAAGAACTTAAAGAGTGTTTTAAACCATGCAAACCATTTAAGAACAGAGTTAAGAGAAAAATCAAGTGAAAAAAAGGGGAAGTCAAGGCCAAGAGAGGAAAAGAGTTAGACGTGGAGGGGGGGTTGTTAGTATTCCAAGCTCATTTTATTGTCTAGTAAGGAGTTTTAAACTTATTTAAACAAGTTTGAATGAAAAGAAATAAATTTAATGTATATTTATTTGATTTTTTGATTTAGGGTTTTTAGAAGACAATTTAGGGAAAGTGTGGAATTGTTGTAGTTTGACTTGTTAGTATTCAAAGCTCATTTTATTGTCTAATAAGGAGTTTTAAACTCATTTAAACAAGTTTGAAAGAAAAGAAACAAATTTAATGCATAATTCTTGATTTTTTGAATTAGGGTTCTTAGAAGATAATTTGGGGAAAATAAGGAATTGTTGTAGTTTGATATAATTGTGATGAAATAGGTTATAAATGATACAAAAGAATGGATAATTAAAGAAAAAATTTAGTGTTCTTTGAGGGACTAGGGCTGGCCATTTTAGAGGAAGATAGTGAAAGGAAAGACCATATAAATGCTTGTGTAATTGTGTGTGTCTAGTATGTTCGATGCATTAATGATGGTATTGAGAAGAATTTAAGTGAACTTGTTTAGTTATAGTTGGATGTTAGTGCACTTTGAATGATTAGACTGAGAAGGATTTATTATATAAATGATTTATGTTTATGTAGTTGACTTAATTGATATGGAATTTTCATGACTTGTATAACCTTACATTGGCCAAAATTTATATTAAGGGAGGAGGAGAAATAGTTCGAAAGCTTTGATTTAAATGGTGTTGAAATTAATGTATGAATGTGGTTTGAATGATCAAATTAAAATGTGGTTAAAACTAAAATATAAAAGTAGCAAGTAAATGAATTAAGTAAACTTTAAGGATGTTTTGAAATTAAAGAGATTAGAGTTTTCAGAAGCTTTGAAGTGCCAATGAGTATTAAATATAAGCAAATATAACTAATAATGTTAGAGGAAAATAATGTTAGAGGAAACTTGGTGTATTTTGAATGCGAATCTTGAATACGAGCGTAAAGCTTGAGACATAAAATTATACCTAGGATTGAGTATAAGAAAATAAAGATAGTCAAGAATCTAGACATAACTAAAATATAGGTTCCTAAAATTGATAAATAAAGTGGTTTGTTAATGGATGATATTTTATTGATGCAGGAGAAGCTTTAGGAGTGGGACTCCCAATGAGAGGAGTTGTACATATAAAAGGAGTAAGTAGGAGCCTTTAACCCCTACTTTTGAAGTTTAAAATTTTTATAAATGTAATTCTTTTTCTAGTTTTCATCCTGAAATTGTAATGTTGAGTGATACAATTTAAAGAAAATAAGTGATCTTCAAATGCAGAGGTGATGAGTTTTGAGAAACGCCAACGTGCCATTATGTATGGAAGTTGATGTCAACCTGCCATTAGATATGGAAGCTCATGCCAGTCAGCCATTGAGATGGAGGTTGATGTCAGTCTGCTCATGAGTAAAGGTTAATGCCACCTTACCAATGAAACGGAGGTTGATGCCAACTTGCTAGCAGGTAAGGTGTAGAAGTAAATATCGATCTTTTATTGTGTATGAGATTGAGGAAATGTGGACTTGCATTATGCAAGAAGATGGGAAAGAATTTGAATTATATAAAATGAACATATTGCTGAAATGAAAAAAATATGCTTAATTCCACTATTAGAGATGTGGATGAGAATTTATTGAAAGGAAAAGGAGAAATATAACGATGTAATTTCATTATATTATAAAACAAATGGATATGAAAGGAGTTGTTTGGAAATCATAGAGAAACAAAATAGCATTAAATGTTTTTACTAAGATATATATAAATTTTATTTTTTAAAATTTTAAAAATAACGTAACATGCAGGATCATCTCACACAGTCGAACCTTTTTTATTCTTTCTTTAGAATTATTAGCATATACTTGTTTTAGTAAATCTTTAATTGTAATGTTGATCAATATGAAGTAAATCCTTTTCTTGGCTTGTAATAAACATAAATGTTATCATATTATCATATTAACTTACTTTTTGGATTGTAAAGATGTAAAAGTATTATTACTTAGACTTTGTTTTAAGTTTTCTTAGTATTACTTCTTGATTTTATTTATTTAGAATCTATCATTATAATTGTATTTATGTTATCATATATTGTGGACTAGATGGTATAGAAATAAAAAGATTATTGTGTTGATGGTGTGGGCATGCTTAAGGCTGCCATGATTTGTGATTATTTGATAAGTGATATAGTTGTTATATATGAATGTTGTAAGAACAAAAAAATATAAAAGAAATTCAGCTAAATTCTTAATAGTCAATATATATAGGGGTAGCCTGGGATACATCGCCAAGTCATTCTTGAGTTATTGATTAAGGCAAGGTGTGTGAGCCTCTTGCATGACTTTTATTTTTTTAACCTGTTTTCATTAATTTTTTCTATTTAAATATTTATTTATGCTCTCTCTTTTATTTATTAAACAAATTGAATTATTTTTTTAAATAATGATTGATCTTTTTATAATTGTTTAGTTGAATGATACTTCAAAGATATTAGTTTGATTTATATCGAATTTGTTTTTTTTATATTTTATATAAGTTACCTATATTTGTATGAAGTTCTTATAAAAATAAAAATCATTTGTTATTAGAAAAAATATTTAGCAGCTAAGATAAAATAAAACATATTTAAAATGAAAAGAATAGTCAGTGTAAAATATTAGTATGTGCATTTAGTTTTAATTTCTACTATGAGTATTAACTTTCCATTTTAATATTTTATTAGTATTAACAACTCTTTTTTTATTTATCAATTCATATATTTTTAATTTATTTTATAAAGTATAAACAACATTTGTTTTTGTTTATAAGTTAAAAAAAAACCATGATAGATGAAAATATATTTATAATGTAATTATTTCTTTTTTTCATATTAGAAATTGACTTGAACTCCTACTAAACAACATGTTTGCATTTTTAAATAAAACAAAATATGATATCTTAAAATACATCCTTACATATAATGCTATTATATGTAAATTAATGTTTTTTTAATCATAAATAACTTAATTTGTGCTTATATAATTGGATAAGTTTTCAATATGTCTATAACTGTAATTGTTTTTAATTGTGATTAGCATATTCTTGTACAATATTTTATTTTTTCAATATATTCTTGTATCAAGTTTTTTTTTTAATTTAAATTGACATAATTAGGTCCTTCATTTAAAAAATGCTCTTGTACTATAAAAGGATATAGTTGAGCAATTATACTATTATATCATTGAATAACTCGAGGGAAATTTTGAAATGAAAAATACAAATTTATTAATTTGAATAATTTTTTTGATAAAATCATAAATTAGAAATTGAATAATACTTCATAAAGATATAATATATACAATTAAAACTACAGGCATATATTAAAAACTTATTCAATAATAATTGGGACAAATTAACCTGGTTTTTTATTTAGAAAATTATTTCTCTATCCATTTTAATTGTTCCTTCCTATCTATAATTAGTTACATTTTTCCGGCAACATCTCACCCCAACAGAAGAAAACAACCAAATATTCTTCACATCATTCTAAAAGAATTGACAAAGTTTTCCCTTGAGGATTGCTTTAATATTATTCAATTAGGTCATCATCTCAAGGCATGCAGTTGAATCTTATATTAGCACGTTTTCAGATTCTTAAGATTGTTGAGGCTTTCCAAGATCCAGCTGTTTTCAAATACTTTGGCTCATAAAAAAAAATAAAAAAAAATTGAGTTGATTTGGATTTGTTGTGTCGGTGAAAATGAGGGCTTAAAGCTCGAGCAATATTAAATTTTTGTGTATATATGGCTGCCTGGTTATAAGTAAAATTTTTGTGTAAATGAGGGCTTAAAGCTCGAGCAATATTAAATTAATCGAGAAAAAACTAACCCAATAAGGTCATAATATAATAAAAGATATATTAACCCAAAAGTTGCTAGCCAATCTCTGGCTGCATTTCCTTCTCTTTAATTGTATTAATCATAACTTTAATCGTCTTTACTTGATTGTTACGCACTATGGGTGGAGCCCTCTTTCATAGAACAATCTCATGTCAGATCTTATTTGCTAGATGAATTTTATTATTTTGTTATAATTAAATGACTAAAGCATATTATATTCTCATATAAAGAGGAATAAGGGGGAAACCATCATGGTTAATCCTTGGTTTTTAGTTTGAAAATACTACTTTGGTAAAATTAAATATTGTTTTGGCAGAGAGGATTTCACCATTATATTTTATGGTACATGGTAGAAAACTATGAACATTATTTAAGTATGAATAATAATTTCACCATCACTTCTTGTGATGCATGGTGGAAAACTTCGAGAAGTTCAATGTTGTGAACTTTAAAAGGTGGCAATATAAGAAGCTCTTCTATCTCACTACCTTGATATGAAACCTTGGCTTATTATAACTATTATAATGAGGATAACCAAGAAACATGATGAAAATTTTGATGCATAGAGATTTTGTTATACAGATTAAAAGAAACATATTTGTGGTTATTGAATAAATAAAAATAAATGATAAAATATTTATACCTGAAGTTAGCTTGAAAATGCTAAATATTCAACTATAAAACGGTACAAAAACATTGAGGGATAAATGAAAATGACTAGTTTCCTAGTTTGAAAACTAGTGGTGCCAATAAAATTGGCTACCAAGAACTCCACCTTACAAAGTTTTTGGTTTGGAAACTAATGGTGATAAATATTTGTACCAAATGTTTGGGTGAAAAATTATAAATTAAATCCCTCAACAATAGTAAAAAAAAAAAAATACTAGGATACAAGTTGGTATATAACCAAATACGATCTAGGATTACTTAAGGGGGTATAAATACTTTGAGTTAAGAAGGAGAATGACTCTTCCTCTTCCCTCTAGGGTTGACCATAATCAACAAAAATACCCTCCTCCTTCTTGAAATTTCTTCACCAAAACTCTTGCATGTCTTTAGAAAATCATACTTAAATGAATAATGAGTGAGTGGAAGGATGAAAACCATCATTTAGAGGTATAGAGATAGAGGAAAGTTTAGTCAAGGAGGAAGAAACTTGAAGGGGACTAAGTTAAGGAGAAAAGAAAGAAGAGAAAAATCAGCAAGAACACCCTAGGCTTGTTTAAATTCGTGAGGTAAGAAAATTTTCCTTATTTCCACCTTTGTTTGAATGGATATTGTTAGATGGAATGAAACCCCCAAATATGGAGCCCTAGCGTTTTGACATATACTAATTTTGGAAACCTAATGAAACAAAGAAAAGATATATTAGATGAAATAGTTGATTTAGATGTTAAAAGAATGCATGAAAAATTCTTCTTTAATTGTAAAGCCCACATGAATTCAAGTCTCAATATAATTATTTTTTGAATTTCAATTATGTTTGAGAGCTGCTATTGATGTATTTTGATGAATATTCCTCATGGATATTGTGTATAAACATGTCACCTTACAATAGAAACAAAGTTTGCTTTATTTGGAGTTATGGATCTCCAAATATGAACAAAATACTAAGGTAAGGTTATGCTGGAAACTACTGAACATAATTGTTGTATGACTTTCAATTATGTTTGAGAGCTGCTATTGTTGTATTTTTATGCATATTCCTCATATATATTATGTATAAACATGTTCCCTTATAATAGAAATAAAGTTTGTTTTATTTGGAGTTATGAAACTCCAAATATGAACAAAATACTAAGGTAAGATCATGCTGGAAACTACTGGATAAAATTATTGTCTGACTTTCAATTATGTTTGAGAGCTAATATTGATGTATTTTGATGCATATTCCTTATGGATATTGTGTATAAATGTGTTACCTTACAATAGAAACAAAATCTGCTTTATTTGGAGTTATGGAATTTCAAATATGAACAAAACACTAAGGTAAGGTCATGCTGAAAACTACTGGACATAATTGTCGTCTGACTTTCAATTATGTTTGAGAGCTGCTATTGATGTATTTTGATGAATATTCCTCTTGGATATTGTGTATAAACGTGTTACCTTACAATAAAAACAAAGTTTGCTTTATTTGGAGTTATAGAACTCCAAATATGATCAAAATACTAAGGTAAGGTCATGCTGGAAACTATTGGACATAATTGTTGTCTGATTTCCAATTGGGTTTGAGATTTGATATTGGTAACTTTTGATATATACTCCTTATGGGAATTATATGCAGATGTGTTAGCTTTAAATTGAAACAAGTTCCCCTCTATTTGGATTTATGGAACATCAGATATAGAAGAAATGTTAAAGAAGGGTTAGGCGATAGGCCATAAGATAGAATTGTCGATTAACTTCTAAATGGATTTAAGGTTAGTGAATGATATAATTTTTGGCAGCCATATTCTTGAAAGTTGTCACAATGATATGATAGAAACATAACCAAGACTTCTATATGAATTAGGAGGAACGACGAGGATTGGATATTCGGTTGGAGAAAGCCATGACACAAGAAGAACAGGTAAGTGTATCATACCTCTTCTTTTCAATTCACATCCAATTAATGGTAGGCTGCATATTCTTATAAATTGCTAGTTTCAACAAGTTCTATACTTGAATATGGATATATTGTACAAAAAAAAAAATAGATGGATTATGTGGAATGCATGATTAGTTTACAAGTCGTTGGTTGGTGGTAAAGAATTGTTAAATTGAAATTGGGAAGATAAGTAGCAGTAGTAGTAGTAGTAGTAGTAGTAGTAATTACTATAGTGTTGATGGCTAAAGCTTTGTTATGAAGATACTTAGTGTCATAACAAAAATTACAAATAAGGCCTAGCAACCGCAGTAAGAAAGTTGAAGTGTGATCATGGTTTTGATACTTAGTTACTATAATGAGTAACTAAGGAAATGATATGGTTGGATGTTTAGTTTTCGAAGGAGGGAAACTAAGGTTAAAGTGATAATACTTAGCCATCGAAAGATTAATGACTATGAAATTGGTTAAGCTGAAACTTCATCATGAAAATATTGATAATTAAGGAAGTAAATTGCAAACATAAAACATTTGATAAGATTATCTTCGGTTAATGTTATTAAAGTCGGGATGGTCGGGAACATTTTATAAGATTAGCTGCGACTAATGGCATCAAAGTTGGGATGACGGGGAACATTTGATAAGATTAGCTCCGGTTAATAGCATCCAAGTCGGGATGGCCGAGAACGTTTGATAAGATTAGCTGTCGCTAATGGCATCCAAATAGGGATGGCCGAGAACATTTGATAAGATTAGCTCTGGCTAATGACATCTAAGTTAGAATGGCTGGGAACATTTAAGAAGATTAGACTCGGCTAATGACATCCAAATTAGGATGGCCGGGAACATTTGACAAGATAAGCTTTGGCTAATGACTTCCAAATTGGGATGGCCAGGAACATTTGATAAAATAAGCTTCGGCTAATGACATCCAAATTGGGATGGTCAGGAGTTTTTAAAGGAAAACAATGAAAAGGTCATGATGTCCGCAAATAGGATGATCATAATTGAGTAATGAGTTAATTAACAATAATAATATTCAAATTAGGATAGTCATGAATACCTGAAGAGATTATTGAAGGTTAAGATTAATGAGGTCATATTGAAACAATACAAAAATTATAAAAGTATATGAGACATCTGACATAAATTAACTATATGCTTTGTACTAGGATTTCATTAATACTCCCTCATATTTTAACACATGTTTATAAATTTGATGTTGTAATAGGACCTTTTTACACTCAAGCTGCTTAGTAGTCTTTTAGGGTAGAACTTTTATTAAGGGTATGTAACGTAATAAAATATAGTATTAGTAGCATAAACATAAGACATGCCCCTTTTATGTAAATTGTAATGTATTGAATCTTAATTTGTGTAAATATAGTAAGTTGTGAATTTCATATATTACTATGCTAATTAGAAATCCTTCAATTTATTTAAATTTTATTTACATAATTCATATTAAGGCCTCGTTTGTTTGCTGGAAAGTAGTTTCTTTTTGGAAAGTGAATAACGGGAAAGTGAGTTATTTTCTGATGTTTGGTGGTGTAATGGGAAATAAGTTGAAAAACAATTTCTAGTGTTTGGTTATGTCATCAAAAATGAGTTGGAAAATAACTTATTAATGTTTTATTTTTCTCAAGTTTATTAAAATAATGAGAAACAAATCTTACAAATTAAAAAGTTGAATGAGAATGAAATTGAAAAAAAATATAATTTTATAAATTATCTCAAATAAAATAAATAATAATCAAAATAATAGATATCAAATCTAAAAAATAAAAAAATTGAAAGATGAAGAAATTAAAATAATTATAATTAAAATTTTATAAATTATTTCAAATAAAATAAGTAACAATCAAAAGAATGAGGATCAAATTTGATACATAAAAATTTTCAACCAAAATATGATAAGGTAAAAGCAAATAACAATTATAAAAATGAGGACCAAATTTAATATAAAAATTAAATTTTAAGAGATGAAATTGAAAAATAAATATTCAAAACAAAATATATATAGCAATCAAAAGTTTGAGAACCAAATTTGATATAATCAGCAAATAATATAACATTTCTAATTTTTTTACAACTTCTGGAAAGTATTTTCTATTGACCAACTTTCTTAGTGGCAAACAAACACATGAAAATTTGGAAAGTGATTTCCCGGAAAGTGAATTTCGGGAAACAAACATATCCTAAGTATAAATTGAATAGGTGACATGCTTGTTGATAGTAGAACTTATATTAAGATGTATATTGATTGGATGACATATTGAGATGTATTGATGACCGAATAGTATTATGATAGTGTAGTTGATAACTTGGTATAGGCTATATGCAAAGGAGACACTGCTGAAATTTTGGTAGAATATAAAAAAAAAATTCACATCAAATTTCCTAATGTATTCAAAAATAAGATATTAAAATTTATGGCGTTACACTTGAACTTGGAAAATATCTTGGTAAAAAACACACCAGAGCTGTTGGACAAAGAGTCTGATATCATTGTAATGGAAATTGTTGACAAATTAAAGTATAATGATTTCATATATAAGAACTATATCTTAAATGAATTGGATAATACATTCTATGATGTATATAATTCCATCGATAGTGATATAACACTATAAGAAATCTTGAATCAAAAGTACTTGGCTGAGGATATTGGCTTGAAAAAAAATAAAAATATTAATTGAAAAATTTCATGACTTTAAAATTGTTAATGAAGGATAATTATAGGCTAAGTTCAAGATTTTAAACTTATCATATATGATATTCATGATGAAAGGATGATTCTAAATTAATTTTTCTACATGGCTATTGATATTAATAAGTTGTTATTATCTTAAAAGGATTTCAAGAACTATCTTAAACATGAGCTAACAGCTATAAGAGTTAAAAACCTCATTCTAAAGTTTAAGATAAAAGAGGACAATAAGTTGTCCATAAAGAGAGCAAGCTCTTCCTTAATAGTCGTAAGGTAAATATGGTTGAGCAATTGACAAAGTCCCATAAAAAAAAATAACTAGAAGAATAAGTTAATTGTAAAAAGCATTGGTTTTTCCTAAAAATTTAATGAAAAACATTTTTTGTGTAACAAAGTTGGATATCAAACCAATGATTACATAAGCATGCTTTAGCAAAGATAATCCTAAACAGTGATAGATTGACATTAAAGCTATAAGTTAGTTTTTTGCTAAAAAGAGGGATGTTTTTCACTTGCCATGAAGTAGGTGATGAATAATCATACATGACAAACTCCTTAACCTCAAAAGCACAAGGTATAAAAAAGTTCATATTAAAGATAACTTTCGACAAATTTCTCATCCTCAACAATATGCTACATGTTATTGACATCAGAAAGAATTTAATGTCTATTTTATTATCGAGAAAACATGATTTCAAAATAATCTTTGATAAGTTACAACTCCTTTTAATCTTCACCAAAATAATCATCTTCAGCCTCCATCTCTAAGAAAAAAAAAATCAACCCATCAACCTTATCAATCTAGATAGCCTAACAGAACATACATCCATATCACACTAGTAAACTAGACAGAACCAACATTTTTCTTTTCATTTACATTAGATTTAGCCAGACATGAACATCTATGGTAGTGGGGCGAATCATAGTTTAAGAAAGAGGGAGACTTTAGAAAGAACGACCAAATTCCATTTCTCTTGACTACATCTCTCTTTAGTGCCATGTTACATAATAATAATAATAATAGAAAAGAAAAAAATTACAGATTTTTATCTTTCCTCCCCATTTTACTTCTCTAAATTTTTTCTATTGTCCAAATCATTTTATAAATGATTGTACAAGGTATTATTATACCAATTTGCTAAAAAGTAAAGATAAGAATATAAAGGTAATAACGAACGATGGAAATAGTGAGTTCAAAATATTTTTTGGTGAATTTTGTTCCTAACATAGTAATATGCATTAAACTACTACTCCTTTATTTTAACAAAATAGCATTATCGAACGAAATAACCAAACTCTAAAAGAAATTATAAATGTCACGTTGATAAGTTCGAAAACAGTTTAGAACTTGTAAAGGGAGAAAATTTTGACTGTTAATTATATGCGTACTAAAGTACTCCAAAAAACATAGAAGAGACTATATGAATTTTTAAAAGCTAAAATAATTTCCTATAAATACCTTGACTTGTGGGGTATATTGCAAAAGTGGCAAACCTAATCCTAAAAAGGTCAAAATAAGATACAAAACTATGAATTTTATTTTTATCTAATATGCGTATAATAGCAGTGCTTATCAATTTCTTATATACACAAGTCAAGTATTAAGAATATTTATCATAATATTGTAATGGAATCAATGAATGCTATATTTTTTTTTTTTGTAAAAGTGTTTCGTTTTAAGAAAGTATAAGAAATTTGTTCACTTAAAAAGATGATTGGAGAAAGCTTAAGTAGTCATCATTAATTGAAAGATGATAAGCTCAACCAAGGAGTAAGAAAGCGACTAAAACATTTGGTCCTATAATGTCTTGTTATGAAGGTTTCTATTGTAAGGAGGTAGTAAATAATGAAAATAAATCTATTATGTTTAATCATATATGAGAACTAATGATTATCCCACCTGAAAGAAAATTATTAGATCATATATAGATTTTCAAGAGAAAGATGAAAACGAATGAAACATTTGATATTATAAAACAAGACTAGTTCGTAAAGGATTAAATAACAAGAATATGTAGAATATTTTAACACATATTCACTTATATAAAAAATAACTTCCATATAAGTTTTAATAATGATTTTAACTATTAACAAGCTTAAAATACATCAATTAGAAGTAAAAATAATTTTCTCAAATTGTGACCTTGACAAAGGTGTATATGCAACAATCTAAGGGGTTTGTTATCAAATGATATGAAATGAAAATCTGCAAGCTTTTCAATTTTTCATTTGGTTTGATATAAATACTTAAACAATGGCATGAACTATTTAATAAAGTTTTATTGTCAAATGAATTTGATATCAATGAAGTTGATATTTTTGTGAAAAACATAGAAAAATGTTATCTAATTATATGTTTTTATGTGGATAACTTTCTAATTTTAAGCGATAATGATTACAGGATCAAGTCTATCAATAACAAAAATGGAAATAACACAAGGAAGATAACAAATACAACCAACAAATAAAATCTACCTAATACAGTCATTACCTAAAAAAATCAATTTAAATTTTATTAATAAATATTTCTTTTCAAGTCGTCCGCCTCTCTAAAAGGGTTATAACTATTTAAATAAATCTAAAATCTGATATAAACCAATTAGAAAATCCAAAAATAAAGAGTAAAAATAAAAAAACTAGCCCGAACAATACATTCTTGGCCTAATTTTGAGGTCTTCAAAACCTTGACTGGTTACAGCAAGCTAAACCTATTATTGAACTAGGCAAGTAGAATCTCCTAACAAAAATTAAGTACAATCCATCGATCAAATAAAAAATTATTGGTCTTCTTTAAGGTTGACCACTTTGCTCAACCTATGCCTTTTCTTGAGTTTAACCTAGTCCCATTGGTCCATAAAAATCCTATAAGACAATCTACATAGCCAAATTATGACAAATCCATAATTGATTGATTAAAACCATCTACATCATCCAAGAAAATGTTAACTAATAAGTTTGACATGAAAGATTTGAGTGTTGCGAATAACATAATAAAAACAAAAATTATAAGGATATTTAATGAACTTGTATTGTCCCCATCTTATTATATTGAGAAAATTATTAACAAAGTTTTTAAAGGTGATAATAGCACTGTCAAAATACCAATGGATGTAAGTGTACATTTGTCTAAAAATAAAGATGTAAGAATATACTAATTAGAATATTCTTGGATAATTAGGACCTTGATGTATGTTATGAAATACATAAGACCATATATTGCATCCTCGGTTAGTAAATTGAGTAGATATAAAATAATTCAAGTATGAATCATTTAAAAACAATAAATAGGTTACTTAAATATATGAGGTACACCTTGAACTATGAGTTACGCTATATTGGTTACATAGTAGTACTATAAGGGTTTAGTTATGCAAATTGGATATTCAATAGTAAAGATTCAAAACAACTAGTAGATATGTCTTACACTCAGGGGAGCAATTGTGTCTTAAAAAACCTCAAATAAAAATGCATCACAAGATTCACAATAAATTAGAGTTTATTGCTCTTGATAAAACTAGAGAGAAAGTTGATCCATTTTGGCCAAAACAAGTGTCGGTAATTTGTGTTCATTACAACAACTAGTAAACAATTGAAATGATACAAAGTAGTATATAGTAAGTTTAGATATATACATCGTAGACATAATATTATTAACTTATTGTGGATATTACGAATAATGGAATTATTTTTGTTGACTATGTATGGTCAAAGAAAAATATTATAAATCTGCTTACCAAAGTTTTAACAAGAGATCTCATATATAGTTCATTGAGGGGAACAAACTTAAAAACTTTAAAAATGAAATAGTGTCATAATGATAACCTTACCTAGTTGACCGGAGACCCCAAAATCTAGGCTTAAAGGGAAAACTAAGTCATGCGGTGCTCTTGGTAACACTAAGAAGTTATAATTTCATGTGTATTCCTATGATGAAGAGGAGTACTAGCTACAATGTCACGAGGGTAAGTTGTGCTCTTAATAATTCTAATATTTTGGTTTATCACGTGGAGTATAACAGAATACTCTTAATAAGAGATCACATATATGAATGAGAACTATAATATTTTATGAAAAAAATTAGAGGCTAAATTTTACAAAGCTTTCATAAAATCGTGAGTCATTCAGAGCAAAAATGAATATAACCATGAGAACTAAAGAAAACTCCATGAAAGAAACTATGTGAGAACTATTGTCTTAGTTATAGTTCATGACATCATGTTTACTAATTAGCCAAGTAAACTTGATATTACTTCACCAAGGAAGGTTCAAAGTCAAAAGTTATTTATCCTGAAATAATAACTTACCATTTCATCATTTCTTTATAATTTCATTTGTCGTTGTATATTGGCCGGTCAATTTCCATATATGTGGAGAATTGTTGTAAAAATTGGCTACTAAACATTATTATTAGACTCATTCGAGGCCTAAATAAAAATGGGATACACCTATTTTTTTTGGTTTAAAACTTTATGAAAAATGTTCTCCAATATGAATCCTATAACATGGAATACTAAAATGTCTAAAATTAATTGTGAGGCGATGATAAATTGATGTTAAAGAACTCTAGGTGGAGTTGACAAAATACCAAAATTCAAACAATAAAACTTTTTTCACATTAAAAAAATAAAAACTATTTTTCTCCCCCATGGTTATATATATAACCTTTGTCCTATATTAAATATATATAAAAAAGACAAACTCTTATTCTCTTTCAAGCTTATATATAAAGACTTTTATGGTTTAATAAAATAACAAAAAAAGAGTATTCTTTCTTAGTTATTTTCTTCTGGTTTCATCTTTTATGGTAATTCTAGTTTTTTTAGACCAAAGTGAATTAGATTTCTTTAGTTTTTTTAGACTTAGTATTGAAGTGTATCAACACTAAGTAGTAAGATTTTTGAATCCTAAAAGGCAATTCACTTTCAGAGTTTTTAGATTTACCGAAGGAATTTTCTGTTAGTATTTATACTCACAGTCTGTCGGCACAAAATTTACTGATGGGCTCACGAACAGAAATAATCTGTCAAAAAAAATCTTGTCAGTGATTTGTGGTCTGTTAGTGAATCCATCGATGATAATTTTACAGATGAATTTACTGACAGAAAAGACGTGCAAAAAACAATTTACCTGCTTCATTCCATCAGTATTTCCATTGTTAAATATAACATATCACTGATAAAAAAAAACCATAAAGTTGACATATAATTGTCAAACAAATTGTCTATTATTCTGTTAGTAAGTAAATAGTGGGAGTAACATTTACAATAATTCTTTTTCAATTCTCTGGAATATACCGACAAACTTAGGCCATTAGTAACCTCGTTAGTAATAATTTAAAAATATTTTTTAAAAAATATCTATTAAACAGAAGTAGAAAATAATTAAAAAACTAAATTAATATAAAATTTAAATATTTATTATAAATTTAAATATTTATAAGTTCAAATACAATTAATCTAGAATAGAGGTATTGGAGGAGAAGCATCTTCGCCTGGACCATGGGGTGAATAAAAGGGAGTACATATACCACTCATCTATGATCTCATCTCTATTACCAATTGACGAAGTTCAGTCGTCTCAGAATTGAGTCGTTCATAATCAGTAGCAAGATTGGTTGTCTGAGCTTGAACTTGCTAGTTTAAAATCACCTCGAACTCCAAACTTTTAGTGCTCGAAATCGATTATAAGCATCCAACAGTTGAAAAACTAATATAAAATTAGCTCCTTTTCTTTCACATAGTTTTTGGCTCTCTTTTGCGTCTCATACCAAAAATCACCCAACCTATATAAAAAAATGAATTATCTATTAGTAAATGAATAAAAAAATAAAAAAATTATCTTGATTTCAATCTTACCTAGTTACAGCGTCAATCTCTCAAATCCTCCTTGGAATAGCATTGTCAACTATACTCCATTCAAAATTTTCCTTATAGTTAAAATATTTACAAGAAATTTTAATTAATATCAATAAACTAACCGAATTAATATAATAAAAAAATATTTAAGTTAACGCTAACCTTAAACGTTCTGAACCATGTATCAATCATATGTTTTCATTCAGTATGTTTGAAAACCTGATTCCATTGAAATAATGAAATTTTAATCGACAATTTCATTGCTGATGTTATGGTTCTGGTAGCCTCGATGTTTGTAAAGCTGAAATTGACAGTGGTTCTTGAAATTAATTTTTCAAAAAATTTGAAATTTTAACTTGTCATTGTGAAAAGAAAACAAACTTATATTGAAAGGTCGGTTTTCCATTAAATCTGGTACTTTCGAGTAAATGTATCCTACTATGAAGGGAACCCTCATTGACATGGTGGCATCGCACTTAGCGAGCCCATGTTAAGTGTGGTTGCTTGTGTCTCAGGTGTCTACTCTTGGTCGGCACGTAACGACTTATAGTATTCAGAAACGTTGTTAAAAGAACTAGTAGCGACCCTGTTCGTAGAACGTGCTATTGACTTTTTTCTAGACATATACACAAATTAAAGGATTAAGATACCGTAAACCATTCATATTTAAAAAAACGGTAGCACTTCCTCTATACAAGAGACTATCTAAAATTTTTAAATCTATAAATACACAATAATTTAAATTAGATTGGCACAAACCAATTGATTTTATTTCAATCTATGTCAATCAAATAATTTCAATTATATTAATTTAGCTAAAATTTCAATTAACTTTGCTATAACCATTTACAAAATGATCATAGGAGGATAATATCAATACATTAAAGGATTTGTAGTATCAATATTTTAAATTAAAAACTATTCATTTATCCTAACTATTATCTTAGCTATTTTTATTTATTTATGATGGCTAGTATTTTTGTTTATTTTTTTTTATTTTTCATGAAATTCAAAATTGTTTGTTAACATTAACAAATCAATTAGCTTACCATATTAATAATAGGAAAAAAAAACAAATTTAAAAAAATTCCAACAACATTTATACATTCATTAAATTTACTGAAAAGTTAAAAAAATAAAATAAAAATTCCAAGAATCTATATACAATCATTAAATATCAGGAAAAATTTAAACAAAATTTAAAATTTTCTAATAACATTTATACAACCTTATACCTAAGAACTAAAGGTATTGGAAAAATATTTGGACTTAGAGATAACCTTGTATCTAAAACCCTAAGTATATGAATGACGTCACGAAGCCAATTAATTTTCGATAAGTCAGTATATAATCTTTGTCCCTGTAAAGAAAGGTTATTTTGCCACAAACAAACAAAAAAAACTCACGTTTATTTTTCCACTTGCTACTAAAATTTATAGCTAAAAAAACATAATATAGTCTCATCTAACTAACCATAATGGACTGTTTTTGGGTTGCAAGCTAATGAGCTTAAACTATTAATTAATTAATGTCTAGTTTCTATATATGGTTGGAAAACTTGAAATGTCTAGTTTCCTGAATGACTAAATCATAACAAAATTCAACATGTAGCTCTAGAAATGTTCCAATGTCTAGTGTAACAGATTTGACAAGATTTGTCTAGTAACTTTGACCTTTTGAAATAGTATATTCTTGAACTCCAATGCACGGTTTGAGAGATATGTCTGATATCTCAAAACTAATTACTAGAAATTTTAAGGCCAAATTCATACCTGATTTGGTTCATATCAAACGAGGATCTATTATGATTTCTTTGTCAGTGGTATTATATCAACATTATTTTTATAAGAACACACTATTCTAGTTGCTAGGATATTGCAATTCAATAACTTTTTCTAACATTTCATAGTAATTAACTTTAAACTCATTAGAAGTTGATCTCTTAACACGTACCTCATTGTTATATGTCTTTCTAACTTGACTATACTCTTCAGTATGAAATACATTCCATTGATGAAATACTCATTATAGCACTTCATCTTTCTTTCAGGACCCAGACTTAGTAAATTCAAAGTAACACTAGCATTCCCTACCAATTGATAAATCTGGTACATGAAATACATCTCAATCACAGTTAGTGAAAAATGTGTATTTAAATTAAGTATCACAAGAGATAAGAATAATTAAACATTCCTTCCATGTTTTTTGAACCACGTGGAAAATTGTTCATCTTGTAATTGAAATATTTGGGATTCAGTTAGTTGTGAGTTTTTAGACAGTAAAAATTAACGATATTGTCTACAAGGAATTCAACAATCTATCAATTTATAATATTGTAAGAGATAAATTGTTCTAAAGTAACAACATAAGTATTATACTTACTGAATAAAAGGTTTTAGTTCATCATAGTTAAATAACACAAAATTATATGCTTGCTAAAATTTTATTTTTATCAAACATCTTTCCATCACAATATTTTTTGATACGTGTCATTCTGGATGGAAGATATTGATAAGTTTCTGCTCGAAGGCACTTTCTTAACATCATCATGCCTTGGAACGCGGTTGATTCTTGTTCTCAAGTGAGGTTCAAAATAGTATGAGATAAATGTTGAGATCTCTTCGACAATATAAGCCTCACATATCAAAGCCTTAACATGCACCTTGCTTTTTACTTTTCTTTTAAAGTTAAACAAGTATCTGCATGAAATTAAATATATATTTTTAATTTAAAAAAGCAATAGAATTTTAATTATGATACATGTGTAATCCTTAACCTCTTGAATGGATATATCCATGTATACTAGACTAGGCCTCTAACTTTTACCTCAAATGGTAGATATATGGATAGATGCTTTATTGAGTTCAAGAATAATGGAGGGAATATCATCGTGTATTTGCAGATTCTTTGGACGATATCCATTTCAAGCCTTTCCATGTGTTTTGTCTATAATTTGTTTGAGCATATATTTCTAAAAAAGTGATTGATCTTCATAAGTGCATCCCATATCCTATTTGAAAATAAATCCTAGTAAGCTAGTGAAATGAGTGTTTGCATAAACATGTGGCAGTCGTGACTCTTCATTCCATACAATCTACAATCCTCCAAATTCATCAACCTTGATATGTTCAAATTATGTCAATTAGGAAAACATAGACTCTGAAGCCATTGGTAGACAAGTAATTGTGTATTCTTGTTTAAGGTGAAGCTGGCTTTGAGCTTTACGACCTATGATCCATTATAAACCAACTTCATATTTTTATGATGACAAAACAAAGATATATTTATTCTAGCCTTGATATTGTCTTTTGTCTTTCTTTTCATCTCCATCATCAAGATGAAAATATTTTCAAACATGTTATTTTTAATGTGCATGATATCAAGGTTATGGTAAAGGAGATTGGTCTTCCAATAAGGAAGATCCCATAAAATACTTCTCTTTATCTAATAAGGTTCAAATCAAAACCAAAAAACATCTGCTTACAACATTGAAAGCCAAACACAATGTTATCGTATTTTGACACTATGTCATACAATTCTTCACTTGACAGTAATGGCGGTGAAACATCCCTCTCAACTTTGCCAATAAATATGTTCTTTTTGTTATTTCTGTACTTATGATCTGTTGGTAAGAACCACCTATGACAATTTACCGTTATTTGTTAACGTGAAGGCCTTGTTATTCTTTGTATAGTATAGACATGCTAGTTTTTCATGTGTGCTCCAACGAAAAACCATTCCATACATAGGAAAATCATTAATAGGTCACATAAAAAATGCTTTCATCTAAAACTTTTATTTCCTCGATACATCATATATCAAAGCCTCAAATGACCACAACTACTTTAACTCATCAATCAACAGATGAAGATAAACATATATATTTTGACCTAGACTATTAGGACCAGGTATTAACATAGAAAAAAACATGAACTCCAACCTCATACACATCCCCATTGGAAAGTTATAAACCTTGAGCATCATCGGTCAACAAGAATAAAGAGCAGCAAATGATCTAAATGAATTAAATTTGTTTGTACATAACCTAAGATGAAAATTTCGTGATTCCACTGAAAACTAAGGATGCACCCTATTAAAATGTTTTCAGACTTCACCATCGGAAGGGTGCACCATCACTCCATCCACCGCATCATGTGAATGATGTCATGTAATATACTCAACAATCTTTTATGACATGAATAACCTTTACAATCTAGGTATGATTGGAAAGTATCTAAGTTTTCTATGTGCGATAAGAGTCTTTCCCCTACAAGTTCTAGGTTTATAACAAGAATGCACATATGTTCTACACTCGGTCAACTCTGTATTTTCAAGGTAGTACAACATGTAAAAGTTTGGACATATGTTAATTTTTTGGTATCCTAGGCTGAGGGGTTTCATCATGGATTTAACAGCATAAAAGTTCTCTTTAAGCTTATTCCATGCTTTTCGATCATTCAACAATTATATCATAATCAAACTCACTCAACCCATGATCTGACTTGATAGTGAACATTTGTGCAAAGGTCGATAATTTACTATGATTTATACATCCATCCCATAATGGTTTGTTGAAGTCTTTCAAAAGATAAAAAAAATCCTAGTCATGTCTGCATTAGGATCTTCATCTACTATTAGACATTGATCGACATAACTCTAATTCATTCTCATCACATCCATAACCACATTTCTATAAGGATTATTATTGTCATCTACAACTTTATGCACGTTGTTAGAACTAGAAGTTGACCCCACCATCTTTTCTACTATGGTTTCGTGAGAAAGATATGGTTCTCCGTATGCAAACCAACACGGATATCTTTCCATGAACCCTTTTTATAGAAGACATATCGTTACAACCTCTGGATTGCTTTTTACACCTCTTACATAGACATCTAATATTGTCTCCACTAATATTTCTTAAATGAAATAGTGTGTAATTGATAAAACCCTGAACCCCATTACAAAATCCATCAAACACAACCCTTCAGGTGAATCTCGATACATCTATGAACGATTGACTATTACTTATGTCAAACCTATATAGAATATTGATGATAACATGTATTAATTAATTACATAAACTAAATAAATAATTGAACATTTGTTTAACTCAAACTTATTCAAACTATTTTAATAGTACAACTAATTCATTATCAATTATCTATATAAATTCAAATGTCTATAAATTTACCAAAAATTTCAACTCAATAATAAAATTGATAAAATATAAAACAGACTCGTTAAATAAGTCATTATTTATTTCATAGCAAAACTCTTAAGTCACAAATTCAAATTAAATTTCATCAATTTACAAACAAATACAATTATATAAAATCTCAAATAAACCCTAACATGTACAAATCATACATTCATACAACAAATTTCTATGAGAAAAAACTATAAAATAAGTAAACACCCAAACAAAATACATATACTATAAAAATATGCAATAAAAAATTAACATTTTAAAATTAAGTTGAAATGAAAAATGGGTATTTTGCTTACTCGAACTGGGGAATCTACAATAAAATTTGAATCATAATAAGGATGTTGAATTGATTGTTGTGGTGGTTAAATGTGTAGTGGGAGATTGATTTGTGATAAAATTAGGGGGGGTGTTGTTTTTGTAGAGAAAAATGAAAGAAGAAGAAGAAATGGGGGAGAGGGAGAGGAGGGTTGCTCGTTAGGTTATAAATTAAATATTACCAACGGATTTAACATGCACTCCATCAAGCGTGATTTTTTTGTTCATATTTAAAAAAATAATAATATTTTTTTAAAAAAAATAATATCTTTTAGCTGGCATGATAGTTTAATTATTCATATTGCTTTGTATACATGTCTATTTAATTCTTTGTAGTATATAATTTAATATTTAGATTTAATAATTAATTAAAATCAATTTAAATAATTCCAGTTTTATTTATCTTTGAAAAAATAAATTAACTATTATTTGAATTTTATATCCAACAACAAAGAAAAATAGCACCTCTGAAATGATCCAAGCCAAGACCTCCTGGAAAAGTGGGTCCAAATATCTTCCTTCTAGTTTCAAACCGCGTTATTGGACAGGAACTATATATATAATATAATATTTCTTAATCCAACGTATGTCGGTTTTTGCAGCACAAATTCAATCTTATACCATTCACACTTGTACTGTGTACAGGTGTCTGGTTGCTCTAAGAAAAATCTCATAATTTCTCCTGAGAACCAGAAGAAAGGTTTTGAATTCATCAAGCACAATATCTTCATCACCTAGACAACTTCTTGGAAGTTCACTTCTCTAGTGATACTACGCGTTTCATCAACTAAGATACGATCTCTACATCTATATATAAGTGAATGAAAGTACCTCGTGCCAGCACATTCCCTCAAACATCACAAAATTACTAAAACTATTAGTGCTTTAAATTACTGTGTTACATGGAAGGGAGGAATAGTACTGCTCACCATGGTGGTATAGCTTCTAGCTATACAGGAGTACGAAAGAGAAAATGGGGCAAATGGGTGTCGGAGATACGTGAACCTGGGAAGAAAACTAGAATTTGGTTAGGCAGTTTTGAGACACCAGAAATGGCAGCAGCTGCTTATGATGTTGCAGCTTTACATTTTAGGGGATGTGAAGCAAAACTTAATTTCCCTGAATTGGCTGGTAAGCTACCATTGCCAGCAAGCTCCAGTGCTGACCACATTCGCATGGCAGCTCATCAGGCAGCTATTAGCCTTAGGCCCTCTACTGCTGACTCGTCCCAAGGTGGTAGCTCTAGCTCCAATGTCGGGCCTATCACGGTGAGGCTCTCGCCAAGCCAAATTCAGGCCATCAATGAGTCACCATTGGATTCACCAAAGATGTGGATGCAAATGGCAGAGATAGCAACGCTAGAGGAGTCCTCCATGATGTTCTCTGATGACATTGAAGAGGATGAGTGGGATAGCAACCAAACAGATTCTCTCTGGGATCCTTAGAGAACGGATCGAGTCCGAGAATACGCTAAATAGAATAGGCGTATATGCAAGAGTTAATTAATTTTCAATATAAACTTTCACCTATATTTTTTTTTGTTACGTATATGTGTTCTAAATTTTTAGCTGGTGAATGCTTAAAGCACAATTTACATTTATGTTCCTTCCACCGAAAATATTATGAGCTTGAGTCTCTCTTATAAAAAAAAAACAAAAGAATAAACTAAAGATTTATAGAAAACACAAGACGTAGTTTTTTTGCTAGGTTATTGATTCCTTTTTGGTTACATGTATTATGAAGAAATGAATGCGCACACCGAGTAAGGGCTTTGGAAGGTTTCTCAGAGATATCACTGTTCCATGGAACAGTAGTGAAGGAGCCATGGAAGGTGATCAAGTTTTCTATATGAGGGCCGAATTCTACTTCCTCCTTTCTCCCTTTCACTTCCCTCAATCCATCCTTTCTGATAAACAAAGAGACCCACAAACACCTACACCTCCCCCTTAGGTGATTCTAATTTCAAAGTAATTAAATCTCCTCTGTTTTTCTTTTCTTTTAAAACTATTAAATCTCCTCTTCCTCCCTCATAATTCCCTTCTTTGTAACACTCACTCAATTTCCCTTTTTTTTTTCTTTTTAATGCTTTAGCACTTGCTCAAATATACCTTAAAACAAACAGGTTTTGTTTGTATGCTGATAAATGATACTTTTCTCAGAAAAGCACTCTCTTCTTTAAGGTTGTTGATACAAACAAGCGATCCCTAAAGATTATGGAGGATGAGTAGATATGGATTCTAATCATGGCTTAAGGAAAGCATCCGTACTGCAAGTGCAGTAGTGTGATACTTTTGGTTCCATTCCTTGTGATTCTCTATTACAGGAGTCTTTTAGCAGTCTGTTTCACTCTTTGTTGACAGTATAATAGAAGTTTTCAAGCCTTCGCTTTGGTATTTGATTCTATCAAATATGAATTGCTTATTTATGATCTCAACTAAGGCTGTAGGCCACATCTAAAGAAACATATTGAATCCTATACTCCAATCCAACGAAGCCCGATTCCAACAGTTTATAGTTGTGTGTTTTTGCGTGTCCTGCTCTTTTAGACCATATCACAGGGCAAAAGCAGAAGCCCTCACTGTTTTCTGTGATATGCTTGAAGTTAGGGTACAAGAGATCTTAGAGTAGAGTTCATGAGCTTTTATGATGGTAATTCTATGATGGTTTTTTGGGCTGGTCTTCCAAGTAGAGTTCATAAGCTTTTAAAGCTTCAAAACAGAAGCCTGGAAGTTTCTGTACAACGCTTTCTTATTCCAAAATCAGGCTGGAAGTTTCTCAGAACGAAAACCCTTGTGAGGATGATGTTGGACTATATTCTTTTCCCTTAGTAGCTTTTAAAGCCGTGTTCAGAATCCCATCTTTGTTCCTTAATGCATGGTTTTCTCAGTGGTTTCGTTTTCTCAATGATGAAACCATGTTATCTTTCTTGTAACTTTCTTGTTTGCAATGCAATCTCATAGGTAATAAAATCCTATGTTAATATACTTACTTTTATAATAAAATACTAGATTCTTTGTTAATACAATGAATGATTAGTTGTCCACATAAATTTCAGTAGGCTTCTTTTATGGCATTCATAATTTCTTCAATAATTTCTTTAGCCATATGGAATGACAAACACATGATATAATAGCTACATATTCTGCTTCACATGTTGACTATAAATTGCTTTTTTGAACTCCGTGTGAATGTCGTGTCTTCCATGTAGAAAACAAATCTCCTAGTGCTTTTTTTATCATCCATATCACCAGCTCAATCAGTATTACTATAACCCACAAGACCAAAGCTATTAGAATATCCATAGAATAAGCCAAAATCTATGGTACCTTTGATATATCAAAGAATTCTCTTCAAAGTTTCGTAATGTGTCATAGTTGGCTTCTCCATAAATCTACTTACAAGTCCTCCCCCAAAAAGAATATCCAAATGAGTACATGTCAAATATCTCAAACTCTTAACTAAGCTCTTGAATGTTGTAGAGTTTATCTTTTATCCTTCATTATTCTTTGACATCTTTACTCTATACTCAACCAAAGTATTTATTCTTGCACAATCCTTTATCTTGAACTTCTTGAGAGCCTTCCTTGCAAACTTTTTTTTATTCACAAAGATTTTATCTTCTCCTTGTTTGATCTCAATCCCTAAGTAGTAGGCCATGAGACCAATATTCATCATCTCAAACTCCTTGATCATAGCTTGCTTGAAGTCTTTAAACATCTTTGAATTATTTCTTGTAAAGATTAAGTTATACATATACAAACAATAAGAGTATCACCACTCTTTTTTATCTTTACTTAGATAGTATATTCATAAGGGCATTTACCAAACTCATTCTTTAAGAAGTAGTCATCAATGCGATTATACCAAGCCCTTGGGGCTTGTTCAACTTTAATACCTTGTCTTCATATCTCTTCAATTCATAACCCATAAGTTGCTTAATGTAGACCTCCTTCTCAAGAAAACCATTAAGAAAAGCTGATTTGATATCCATTTAATAGATTCTCCATCTATGCTAGGAAGTCATGGAAGTAGTTAATCGAATGGTTTTCAATCTAGCAATGAGAGCAAAAACCTTGTCATAGTCAATCTCATGCTTTTGACTATAGTCTTTTTGCACTAACCTTGCCTTGTATCTCTCCACCTCTCATTTGATATTTTTCTTTTCTTTGTAGATCCACTTGACACCAATTGACTTCTTTCCATTTGGTCTACGAACTCATATATCATTTTTCTTAATTGATGCAATCTTCTCATCCATATCAATTCTTTATTTTTCATCCTTTATTGCTTATTCAAACACTATAGGATCACATATAGCAAGATGATAATATAGTGCTACATCAATATCGATAAAAATAGTTACCTTATATAATTCATGAAGGCTTTTCATCCTTCTTGGTGGATTTGATGGGTTGTCATTACTTGAACTTTTACTAGAAGAAAAAGATAAAGGTGAAGGTGGCACCATTGGTGATTGTGGAAGAGTAGCTTATTCTTGATGATCTTCATATCTCATCTCCTTTTCATTAAGAAGCAGTAAAAAATTATATTTCTCACCATCATCTACCTTTTAAACCCATGTTCCTTCTTCATCGAACTCAACATATCTATTAATCATCATATTTCCTTCATTGGGGTTGTACAGCTTATATCTTTTGGACTTTTGATCATAGCCCACAAAGATCATCCCTTTTCTCTTATCATCCAACTTGGTCCTTACTTAATCATCTACATGTACATAATCAATGCTTCCAAATACTTTCAAGTGGGTAGCATTTGACTTTCATTCATTTCATGCCTCTTATGGAGTCATGTCATTCAAGCCTTTAGTAGGACACTTATTTGACAAGTAGATAGCATAATATATAGCTTTAGCCCAAAACTCTTTAGGCATCTTCTTGGTTTTAAGCATGCTTTTGCTATATTGAGAATGCGTCTATTCTTTCTCTCCACCACGCCATTTTTTTATAGGAATCTAGGCACCGTTAGGAGTCTCTTAATACAATCATCTTTACAAAACTTATTAAAATTATTAGAAAAAAAGTCACCTCTCCTATCCATCCTAAGTGATTTTATAGAATAATTTTTTTTTTCAACAAATGTCTTAAACTTATTAAAACAACTAAACATATTAGACTTTTTTTTTTAAGAAGTATATCCAAGTTTTTCTACTATAATCATCAATAAAAAGTAGAAAATATATATTTTTACCAAATGAACATGGTTTGATAAGACCACAAATATCAACATGTATCTCTTGTAGGGGTTGACTTGCTCATGATGTAGACTTTTTCAAAAAGCTCTTACAAAATTGCTTGTCCATTAAACATCCTTCATACAACTGATTTAGATACTCAATGGATGGTAGACCCTTTAATATCCTTTTTTTTTTTTTTTGCCATCATCTTCAAGTTATCAAAGTTTATACAACAAAGTCTTATATACCAAAGCCAAGTCTCATCTTTCACACATGTCTTTATGCATTTGGGCAAATTCATCTTTATGTTTAGCAAGAAAATTCTATATTTTTTTAATGGCTACCTTTGCAATTATAACTCCTTTAGTGTCAAGTAATGTCAAAATACGATTTTTCATCTTAATCTCATAACTCTTCTCTAACAATTGTCAAGCTTCATATGTTGCTTTTTACCGTTGGTATATAAAATACATCACCAATAAATTAATGACTTCCATCTTTCAATTTAATCAAAATTGTACATTTTCCTTTGATGACAACTTTTGAATAATCCCTAAAGGTGACATTACCTCTAATTGTTTCATAAAACTCCATGAACTTGTCTTTGTCTTCAAACATGTGATTGTCGGCTCCATTGTCTAGATACCACATGTTATATTTGTCTTGTATACTTTCATCATGGATTAGTAATAAAATGGCTTTTTTCTCATCTTTACAACAAGATACACATTTACTTCAACCCTTCTAGTTGGATTCTAGCAATCCATAGCATAATGACCCATCCTCTTAAAATTATACCATTTTTTTCATACCTAGGTCTGGGGTTGCCACTATCAGATGAACCGGTCAACCAGTTTGCTTAATGCAGTCGACCTGTTGACTTGTTGATGTTGTTATGACCTCCTTTTTCAAATCTGTCTTTTTCTCCTCTTTTTTGTCTACATTCTCTACCCCTTGGGTATATATAGAGCTATCTTGTTTTGAAAAAAGTGTTTGGCACCCACATCTTCTTGAGTTTTATTGATTCTTTCCTCATGTGCTTGTAATTTTCCTATAAAACCTTGAATTATAAGAAAATTCATATTTTATGACTCTTTTATCTCAACTACAACATAATGGAACTTCTTTTACGGTAAGCATATGATCTTCTCTACCACACATGTCTCTTTCATCTTCTCCTTATATCTCTCCATTTGATTGTATATAGTCAATACTCTTGTAAAGTATCCTGAAATATTCTCTAATTCAATCATATATGACTTTTCAAAGTCATAACATAGCTATTTTAGTCGTACCTTTCTCACATTGTCAGTTTCTTGGTTTGATTATTGCAAAACTTCACATCTTGCTTGGCGGTAGTTGTGTTTGTCATTATCTTAAAAGTGGCAACATTAGTGGATGATTATGAGTGTTTGTTAATCCTTCATTCATGACTTTTGCACGGCCTCTCTTTGGGTTGAAATCAACATTGCTCCTTTTATAGGCTCCACAAAGCTTTTCTCAACTGTTTCCCACACATCTTAGGAATCTAGCCAAGTTTTTACTCTAATATACCAAGTTTTATAGCTCTCATTTATCAAACGGGGACATTGAAGTGGGAAGTTTGGATTGTCCATGATAAACAATCAAAAAAAGCTCTAATACCACTTATTGAAAGACAAATAGGTGTGGTATAACATCAGAAATAGTAATTCAAAATATAAAAAAAAAACTCAAGAACAAGAAGAAAATTGAGAGGAAGGTACACTTTTATTAAGTGTTTCTCTTTAAGCTTTCTTAGTTATTCTGTCTCTTTTGTACTTTATAATAATGTTGAATTAGAAGCCTTTTATAGGCATAAAGTCCTAGAAAATTAAGGAATTAAAATAATACAAGGAAATCATAATCTGAACAGGAAAAACATTTTTTCACACCTCAACCGATTGACCGTTTATTAATCAGTCGACCGCTTCAATTTACTCCACCCAGTTACTTTGTCTCAACCGGTCGACCTGTTCCCAACCAGTTGACCAAGTCAACTAATTTTTAAAAATCAGTTTACTTTCAACAATCTTAGCCAAGGATTTATTGTTTCATGTCTAAAGAAAAAGATAAGTGTTTCTTGAAAATAGATGTGGTTCCAGAGATTCATTTGTGTTGAATTCTAGTCTTTCTTTTAAATATCTATGGATTTCAATGGTAAGCTTCGCAAGTTTTAACAATCCAAAATTTACCTGAAGTATGATTTCTTGATGTTATATGTACAATGTAGACTATTTGCAAATTTAACAACACATTTGTTTTGTTAAGAAAGTGTTTTTTTTTTTAAGAATCAAATGTCGAAAAGAAAAAACATATAAATGTTTCTTGTATAAATGTTGATTTTTTTGGCTTAAAGTTGATTTGGGAAATGTAAATGGAAGGATTCAAATCATTTCTATAGAAATCTGAGATTTCCCTCTCTTGTCATGTAATGAAGGAAGAGGGGTTACTATTGCATTTTGAGGTGCAATTGAACTATTATTCTTAATATGTTTACAATAGGACCACTTATCTTTGTTATTATCTGAAGTTGTCAGCTATGACTTTATGTAATCATTAAAACTTGCATCAAACCATTGTATAGAATTAGATAGTGTTTGGAATTGTGGTAGTAATATTTGTTTTTTAAAAGTGTTTTTCACTTGAAAATATATTAAAACAGTATTTTTTATATTTTTTAAAATTTATTTTTGATATCAACATATCAAAACAATTTTAAAACACTAAAAAAATCGACTTAAAGCAAAAAAATTATTTATTTTCAAAAGCATGGTGCCACCTCAAAAACAAACACTTAATGTTTGTTTAGGAATTTGTTTTCAATAGTGTTTGGATGTATTTTAAAAGTGTTTCATTTGGGTTTACTCGGGTCTTACTGGTCCCCGGTCGACCTTCTGAGTTGACTAGGTTTTGCCAAGCCAAATCCCTAAATGATTTTTTCTTAAACCCGGACTGGGTCAACCCGCTGGACCGGGTTTGAAAACTTTTATCAATAACGAGTTGCCTTGCATATCCTTGAAGCTTAATTTTTTGGTATCCAGTTGATCAACATTTTAGTTCCCTTCTAACTAACTAACTAATTATTATAAAAACCAAATCCCATAGTTATTTTATTATAGCTCAATCTATAGTAAAATATATCTAGGGTTACAATAAAATTATCATTTTACTCTTTACTCTTTTATTTCTAAAGCTTTGATTAAGGGGCAAAGTTGTCTTTGTACACGGTCAATTTTTCATTCTCTATTTCTTTATGGGCAACAATGTCTTTCAATTTTTTTCATAACAGTCAAATTATTGTATTGCTTTTACAAAATTAAAAATCATGACCTCTGGTTTCAGGACCTTATAATAATTTCAAATTTCAATGATCAATATAATTACTCCATTACCCTTACTACTCAAAATTTTTAGGCTTGAATTCAGAGGCTTAATTGTAATTTCATAATGGTTTTTTTTGTTATTAATGTTTAGTCCGAGGAACCTTTTTGTTTTTGTACAGATAAAACAAGAAAGAGAAAAGGTTGCTGATGTGTCAGTTGCTCTGCCGTCTTCGGGTAGCACGTACGACTGATTGTAATGGTGTTAATCGTGATTCTACCATATCATTTGATTTGTCTCGGCGTCCTCTTCTACTATAGGTGGTGTGTGTATGATAGTTAGGTCTGGTTTGGTGTCAATTTGTTGTTTTTTGTTTCTTTTCCTTGTTTTCTTTTCATGAATTGCATGCAAAAAAATATATCAACCTTTCAATTTCTTTTTTCTTTTGATTCAGTACCTCTTCTCATTATTGAAACTGTTTTATTTACATTGATTATTTCTAATTTGAATTTATTTTTTATTTCATCCCTGGTTGTTTGGTTTTTTAATTTTTTTTATCAAACTTGGTCCTCATTCTTTTAATTGTTATTTTTTTGAATAATTTTTTTGATTGATATGTTTTTCTTCAATTACATCCCTAAGCATTTATTTTCATTTAATTTTTATGTCAAACTTAGTCCTAATTCTTTTAATTGCTATTTTTTAAAATCATTTTCTTAATAGATTTTTTTTTTACAATTTCATCCCTCAATATTTAATTTTATTTCATTTTTATATCGAATTTAATCCTAATTCTTTTATTTTTTTTTGCGTTGTTTTTTTTATTGATTTGTTTTTCAATTTCATCCCTCAATATTTGTTTGATTATGAATCTTGCTTTTTTTTTTTGGATTTACCTATAATAGGGTCACCTCGGTCTCATAACTAGGTTCATAATTCTGAAAAATTAGCGCAAGTCGACTTTGGTCTTTTTGTAAAGAATTTTTTTCAAATAGTTTTTTTTTCCGGTATTTTTTTTGCTTTCTTATTTATGAGATCATCTCAATTTCAAGTTCTAGGTCATGTGTTTGATTTGTTGACTCGGATTGGCTGTCGAGTTCACTCGAGGCTTTTTTATGTTTTTTTTTCATATATTTCCATCATATCAACATGTGTCATCCTTACATTTTACTGATGTATTCGGGCTTGCATAATATTTTTTATTTTATAGTTTATTCAATTAGTTTTATTTGTATTTCTCGTTTAAGTCATGAGTTTTTTAGAGTAGATTTATCTTTAATATATTTAAATAAATAAGTTTAGTAAACACAATCAGGTGAATGCTGCATTTTATGATATTAAATATCTTGATCTACTTTCATCTCTTAATTTTTACAGTTTCTTTCTTGGTTATTGTTACTGTTTGTTTTTTATTTACATAAATGGTTATCGATTTATTTAATTAGATGATTGCATAGGTTTTTTAATTTACAATTTGAATTTTTTTATGTAAAAAAAAAACATATTGAAACAGCCTGTATACCACGTATTTTTTATAAAAAAAAATTATAACTTGCGGCAAAGTGAAAGTTAAATGGCTAATACATATACTAAAACAAAACAGTGTTTTCTTGTAGAAATGACAAAATTACAAATTTTGCCTTTTTTTTACTGTAGCCATGGTAAAATTGTATTTCTTTTTTAAAAAAAAGTTTTCTTTATTTATATTTTTTGCTCTTTACACCTGGAGTTTTTATCATTTTACACTTGACCTATTTATCAACATTTTTTTTATCTTCATTATTTTGTAATTTTTTTTAGTTTTTCATTTTTTTCTTTAAACTTTTTGAAAAGAAAAATATTTTTTTTTTATTTTTTATACTTTGAATATTTATTACTTTACACTTGACTTATTTATACTATTTTTTTGTTTTTATCTTTATTCTTTTTTAATTTGTTTTAAAACAATTTCTTGACATTGTTTTTTGAAAAATTATTATACAAATACTAAGGAAATAGTGTCAAACTATAGCAATTGTAATATTATTTTATTTTTCTGCTACGTTAAAAATTAACTTGAGATCTTATATATTTTTATTAACGCATATGATATTTACTATATTTTATCATATTAATGTATCAACTTTTTGATTTATGGTTATATATGTTACTCAATATCAGAAAACGCATTAATAACACCTTCATATTAATTTCTTTGCATTAGAAAAAAATTACTTAACCTGGAGAAAGGCGAGTTGAATAAATGCATTAACACTTTGTTTTTTTGTATTAATTGACACAGATGATTCTCGGTGTGTTTAATTAAATGCTAGTATAGGATTTTTTTTATTTATAATTAGATTTTCTTAAAAAAAACAATATATATGAAAAGCTTGCATATTTATTTATTTATTGCCAAAACAATTATCCCTCAAACAACTAGTAATTTCTCTATTTTGAAATAGCTTGCTGTCGATGTTCAACTATCTCAGTATAACTAGTAGATACAATATATTCTTTAAAATTATGTATGGTTAGTATTTCAAGACTCAAAACTATAAATATTAAGAAGATAAAAATCTATTTGATTAAAGAGACAAAGATAAAGACTTGTAATTAATTTATTTCAAATAATTTTAAAATAAATTTTTATATTTTCAAAATAGAAAATATAAATAAATAATTTTTTTTATTTTCATTATATTTATCTCTTGTATTTTGAGAAAGTAATTAAAGGTTATCTAAAATCAAGACTTTTGTCACTTTCCCTCACAACTTACAAATATTTTAATCATCCAGGAGAAGGAAAAGAAAAGTGATTTAATTTCTATTTCTATATGAAAGATTAGATGAATCTTTTACTTTTTTGTTTTTTTTTTTTTTTACTTTTCTGTTTTTTAAGCGGCTATAGTGATTTACTTTTGTCACTTTCCCTCTTAAAGATCCCATTGAATTTATTTTTTACTTTTCTGTTTTTTTTTCCCCGAAGAAAGCTAGCAAGACACTCACAAACAACAAACAACAAACAACAGCTTAATCATCAAGCAACCAGTAGAGTGTAAAAGAAACCTAACCTCGATAATGAAGCAAACCAAAACCGACACCAACACAATCTATATCTTTCAACTACTTCTAAAGTTCTCCTTTTCTTCTATTCATAAGGTAGTTTGTTTTTGTAGTGAATAAGAGAGCATGTGAATCAACATTAGCTTTTCAAACTCTAATTTACAATCAATCTAATGTTAAAAAATAAAATCGAGGAAAAATTCAGTTATACAAAACGATCCAAAAGTTAAAATAACAATTAAAAGAATAAGAATCAAAATTAAAATAAAAAAATAAAATAGAGGAAAATTAAAGCTCTCGATCAAAAAGTGAAATTGAAAAGAAAAATCACTTTAATAAAAGGACAAAAAAAATAAAAGAATGAAAACCAAATTTTAAAAAAATAACATATCATAAATCTGGATTGAATGATGAAATTGAAAACAAATAAAAATTCCACAAAAGGATCAAGGAAAAATAGAAATCAAAATAATAAAGACTAAATTAGAAAAAATAATATATCTCAAATTAAGATTGAAAG